>Ga0209164_1000123_pt1 | contig 248926 bp, 229 predicted proteins | sample MTBNYHSulfiMetaG_FD_187458 | JGI IMG/M metagenome (GOLD analysis project Ga0209164, IMG submission 187458) | Enrichment culture microbial communities from rom New York Harbor, USA that are MTBE-degrading - MTBE-NYH (New York Harbor Sulfidogenic)... | ecosystem: Environmental > Aquatic > Marine...
TTTTTGCCTGGCTTCAAAACTTCAGACGCCTCGTTGTTCGCTATGAATACCATGTCGATAACTTCCTCGGTATGGTCCAGCTCGGTTGCGCTATAATACTGCTTCGATTTTTTTGAGATGGCTTCTAATAGTTGAAATACCTGTTGCTGGCCTTCCAAAAGACCTCAACATCGTAGATCCCGCCCGCGCTATCGTCGCCTCCCGTAAATCTTAACACCTGATGGTTGCTTACAAACTCAGTCTGTTTGTCGGGCAGATTGATCACCTGTCCGGGGAGACGATGAATATCTGACACCTTTGAGCTGTTAAGCCAAAGGAGATACGTATTTTGGGCGATGAGATCGTCAGGATTATCTAAAGCCTCCTTGATTAGGTCGAAAAGTTCAGCTAATATGCCGCAGACTATGGCCGCTATAATCTTGGCCGCTTCTTCACCTGTATACTGCCCGACATACCCTTCTACCGCCTCTCTGATTGCCCCGTCAATCCAATTAATGACACGGATTATCAGATTAGCGATGATTTCTCCGGTGCCGCCTTCGTCCCTTTCCGTCATGACGAAAGTAAAGGCGTAAGACCTCGGCCAGGGAATGGTGAAACTGTCAACCGGCTCCTGTCCCAGAAGATTGCCATGGGTATATTCCCCATGAAAAAACTTAAAAGAAGTCCATAAAATTGGTCCTCGTTTGACTTCACCCTTATCGAAGTCCTCACTTACCGTCCAGGTGCCCTGTTGAACCACCCTGCCGTTGGACAGGGTGTTAAACCCACCGAGGAGTATTTCGTCTGAATCGCCCGCGTCGCCGGTTTCCTCGATACATCGCACAGCATTGACGTATAAGGATATGCGCTGATAATGTCCCAAGTCTGTAGGCGGTAACTCGAACTGTGTCTGCCCACCACCTTTCTTATACGTGATCGTCACCCAGTTAGAAGGCAGTCCCACCGGTTCCGGCAATTTAACTGCCAAAGAGCCGGGTGTTCGGGGAAATGCTTTCATCGGCTGTACCCGTACGTAGTAGTATTGAGGCTCTTCCGGTGGTATCGCCGCAAGGAACGTACGGAAGTCGATATGGAAGTTCCCTCTGGGTACCTGGCCGGCCGTCCCTCCTAAATCGTCCGGTACTGCAAGACCGGGAGAAACCTTTATTTCCCACCTTACGAATGTCGCCTCCGGTTCTTTCGTTTCCCAATAAAACTGTAAATAATCCGGCTGATTCAGCTCCAGATTCGTGCGATAAATGCCTCCAAATTCGCTGCCGCCCAAGTCAATCTTCAGCACCGTATTTGGTAAAACTTGCATGGGCCGCCTCTTGGCAAGAACACCGGAGGCCTTATCAACATTATGGTGCTTCAATTTACTTTCAAAAGCCTTCTTCAGTGCTGTTTCCAGTGTCGTGTCTATGCCCGGGATCCCCTGCTTTTGTATACGGGTCCCCTTGTCGGCAAATCTTCCAAACGTCAATCTACGTTTCGCCAGGGGTGCGGTTAATAATGACTTGGCTCTGTTCCTTATTTTCTCCTGCTCCCGGGAACCCTTTTTCTTCAAATAGTTCTGCATAATCGCAGCATAACTCCCATCCGGAAAGCGCTCATGGAGCGGGCTTACGGCCGCAACCATTATTGAATGCTTGATTTCATCTGCAATGTAGCTTGCCACAGCTTTCTCTTCATCGCTGGGCGGCGGTGCTGGAATGAGAACCCCTGGTGCTGGCTTAATTGGGAACTTTGGCGAAGAGCTCCCCTTGCTTTTATTGGGCCGAAAACCATCTTTTGGACTCATTAGTGTACCTCCTCATGTTCTGATGAAAGAAGACTGCTATCTCCCCGTGACAGCGCAGCGTCATCTCAGGTTTTCAGAGAAAATATCCCCTCCGGAATGTGTCAATGAAAATGAGACACCCGATTCAATAAATTAAGCTTGGATATGCGCCGTCCGGATCGGTTTTGGGTTTATTGATCCAGGCAGTTTCCGGAATAGATGGAGGAAACGGCAATCTGCCTTTAAAGCGACCCAAGGGTAAGATCTCGCTTTTTGAGAGCGAATCAAGCAAAAGAACATAGATTGATCGGGTTGTGTGACGGATGAAAATGAGCAACAATATATTGTGTCGCTACCGATGCGATATCAGGTCTTGGCCGCTTCCATCCAATAAAGGCCCGAACTCAGAATAAGGAGCGCTGCATCGATAACTTCACGGTATCTGATCAATTCGGGCAATCCCGTCCTGGCTTAAAAGATTCGCCATGCCTATACTTTTCAATACAGTTCTGCCGGGAGTGCCAGGGATGACGCCCCTGAAAAAAGGCAAAACGCTATCCCTTCCAGGCACCATAACGCGCTGATTTTCATAATATTTTGAAGTGGCACGGTTTCTTTCCGATAGAGGATTTCAACAAAAAGAACAAAATCCGCTTGCACTGGAATCCATGGTCATTCAAAACCCATGCCAGCAGGACCGCTGAATCGTATTTCTTTTAATCTATTGCGATATCAGTAGATTAAAATATTTTTTGATTTTATTTAACGGTCGAAATTCGAAAGGGAGTGTATAAAAAAGAGTAAACAACGGGGGAATTCGTACAGGTCGGATTTTTGAAAATTCGAAGAAGGCATAACCAGTTACAAGCTCAGGATCATCTCCAGTTTAATCTCCCGATCTTCCATTCAGCCTGCTCGAAGCCGGTTCTGGATTATCGGATATCCCTGCAAGCACCCACCCAATGACATAGTCTTTCTCAACAACGTTCGCGGCGAGACCAACCTCGCGGGAAAATTCTATTATTTTCTGCTGATCAATCAATTCTATCCTTTCTGGCCCAGGCTTTGGAGTCCCTATCAATTCGACCTGGGAAACCACGTTCCTTTAGCCCCCTTACATGCTATGTGCCGGAGCAGATCCATATGCCAGGGGGCCTGACTCCCGGCATGAAGCTCCTGATCTGGAAAATGACCAGAACGCATTGGAACTGGCGGCAGGTCCCTTCTTTTCACGTTTTAAAGAAAATAGCCGATGCTTTCTGCATGGAGTTAGTTGAAGGTTTTTTTTCTGGCACACCCGGTCATTCAACCTTGTCAATTATCTCCCGCAGTCTCTCACAGCAATGGGTACCATCAATATAACTAATTAATTTGCTTGTATTTTTGTTGACATATCTTTCATGGATATATTAATTTCAAATTGCTAGTAAAAAGTTACCGTTCACAATGATGGCGACGGCCAGGTGCTTCGTCTCGGCCTGCAGGCCTATGCCCTCGGCATTGCTACTGGCTTTACATCGTCGCCAACTGTAACACTCAACCCGCATTGCAGGAGCCGATCAAAGACCCCGCCAAGTTTCCCTGGCGCGAGGTGACCAAGGTGTCCCATTACTGGCTGGAGGTCAACGCCCTGTCTGCGTGCGACGCACAGGCAGGCATGACGAAACCCATGAGGTTCGGGAGGATGAAACCCCGTATGGAGAGCACATAACATGATGAGTTTTCGAGGAACAGGACTTCGGGACATAAAACTGCCGATTTCCATGGTATGGTTGCTGGAAACCTTAGCCGAATCCAAGGGGCGCCAGCAAGTTTTCGAAAAACAATCTCCACAACTTCTAAAAACCCTTCGAGAAATGGCACTAATTGAGAGTGCGGAATCATCCAACCGAATCGAGGGAGTTACGGTTGAGAAAAAACGTTTGCGACCCCTTGTCATCGACAATGCCCGCCCTCGCGACCGTTCGGAAGAAGAGATCGTTGGCTATCGGATGGCGCTGAACTGGATACACACGGATTACCGCAAGATACCCATTGAGCCGGAAACCTGTCTGCGCCTCCATGCCTTGGCCCAGGGCGGCACAAGCGGCGATGCGGGACAGTGGAAAACCATTCCCAACGACATCGTTGAGATTTTACCTGACGGGCGACGAGAGGTCCGTTTCCGGCCGCTTGCCCCCGACCTTGTTACACAGACAATGGAAGAGCTTTGCCTGGTTTATCGCCATGCCATCGACCAGTTGCAGGTTACACCGCTTCTGTCGTCAGCGTGTTTTATGCTGGATTTTCTTTGCATCCATCCATTTCGGGAAGGTAACGGCCGCATATCCAGATTGTTGACGCTTCTTTTATGCTACCACCACGGTCACGATGTCGGGAGATACATAAGCTTCGAGCGGATCGTGGAGCAAACCAAAGAGGACTACTACGAAGCTTTGAAAATCAGCTCCTCGGGTTGGCATGAAGGAAGGCATGACTTCCTGCCGTGGTTTACATATCTTCTTTCGGTATTGCGAAGGGCCTACCGTGAATTCGAAGAGCGGGCTGAAAGGCAGCGGCCGAAGCGCGGCTCCAAGACTGACTTGGTGGAATACGCCCTCGAGAGCATGATCAGCCCCTTTGGCATTGCGGATGTGGAGCAGCTCTGTCCCAATGTGAGCCGCGATACCATCCGGCTGGCCATGAACCGCTGGAGGGAGCAGGGGAAACTGGAGATGCTGGGGAAAGGCAGAGACGCCAAATGGCAGTGAATAAAGGGAAAGTAGGAATACCACATTAATGTGGGAATAAATATAGGAATAACTCGATGGGATGATGAAAGGAATACCAAAGGAGCAAAAGGGGCTGCTGGCCTCGGTTGTGAATTTGCCGGATCGGGTGCCTGGAAGACCTGGGCAAGGCGCTTTCTTCCGTGGCATTCGAGATTGGAGGGTGCGGCGACCTGACGCAAAGCGGTCTCCATCCTCGACTTGCCCAATAACCTATTGATTTGAAATGAGAAAAACGGCCTGCCGATATGCGGAGGCGATTCATGTCAAACGCCGCTTCCCACACACAGTCCTTGCTTGCCAACAATAGCCGTGGCTGATCTATCGTCCGCTCAAATTAAAACAGTTTTTATTTGGCCTATATCCGCATAGGCGGATATATTATGCAAATGAAAACGACAGCGAAGCTTTTCAAAGCCCTATCAGATGAAACACGCCTGCGGATTCTATCCCTGCTGACGACGGGTGAGCTTTGCGTGTGTGACCTTATGGAAGTGTTTCATCTTCCCCAGTCAACCGTTTCACGGCATCTCGCTTATCTGCGGAACACCGGGTTGGTTGATGATCGCCGTCAGGGCGTATGGATGTATTACCGACTCACAACTCCACAGTGTGAGCTGGAACAACTCATCCAGGGACTTCCTCTTGTGCTATCCAAAATGGAAACAGGCTGCCGAGATTAGGAGTTACTTCGCGATTATGTAAACAAGAAGGCCTCTAACTCATGCGGTTAATCAATTGTCGGACCCCGTCACCTCATCCCGGTATAGGGGGATTGAAAAGGAAAATATGAAGAAGCGGATCTTATTTCTATGCACGGGCAACTCATGCCGAAGCCAAATGGCCGAGGGGCTCATCAATCATGATTTCAACGGCCAGATGGAGGCATTCTCCGCCGGTACAGAGCCGAAGGGGCTGAATCCAAAAGCTGTCCAAGTCATGACAGAACTGGGAATTGATATTTCCCAAAACGCCTCGGATCACATCAGCAAGTATGAAGGTCAATCCTTTGATTTTGTTATCACCCTGTGTGGCGATGCCAACGAGAAGTGCCCTCTCTTTTTCGGTGGGGTGAAAAGGATTCATCTGGGGTTCGATGACCCGCCCCGGGCAACCGGCAGCGAAGAACAGGTGATGGAAGTGTATCGCCGGGTGAGAGACGAAATACACCAACAAATCGGAGCATACCTCCGCAAGGAAATAGGCGAATAATTACGGGAGCCTGTCATGGAGCATGGATTAAGCAAAAAACTGTCTTTTCTCGACCGATACCTGACTCTCTGGATATTCCTCGCCATGGCCATTGGGGTTCTTGGCGGTTGGCTGTATCCGGCGTCAAGGATGTTGTCAATGCGTTTTCCGATGGTGTCGATTCGTCTGGCTGCACGGAATACTGGTCGGGAATGGAAACCAGCAAGGCAACCTTGAGATGAGAACGTGACTCCAAACCGTGGAAACGGCGATCCTGCAAGGGATACTTTCGTACTATTGAAAATACTGGAACGCGGGGAGCAACAGATCCGGGATGGCAAGGTTCGGCCCGCCGCCGATGTGCTCAGGGACCTGCGCGGACGGCGCGCTTCAACTTGAATCTCTGTCCGCCCTATCCGAATACAGTGCTGATCAAGTAAGCCGTGTAACCCACATAGCACACCAGCAGCACCGCACCCTCAATGCGGTTGATGCGCCCCGGTCCCCGGAATCCGTAGCCGATGACGAAAAGTGACACGGTGAGCACGGCCATAACCAGTATATCGCGGTTGAATACCTCCGGTTCCACGGCCAGCGGATGAATCGCACCGGCGATGCCCACCACGGCCAGGGTGTTGAACAGATTGGAGCCCAGGATGTTGCCGAGAGCGATATCGTGCTCCCCCTTGCGTGCCGCGATAACCGACGAGGCCAGTTCCGGCAGCGAGGTGCCGACCGCGACGATGGTCAGGCCGATGATCAGGTCGCTGACCCCGAAGCCATGAGCAATCTCCACCGCGCCCCAGACCAGGAGGCGGGAACTGGCAATCAACAACGCCAGCCCGACCACCAGCCAGAAGATCGCCCGGCGGACGGGCATGGCTTGAATGTCCAATTCCTGTTCCATCTCACTTCCCAGCGCATCCACTTTTTTCTGCAGACCCTGCCAGATGGTCCAGGCCATCAATCCGGTAAACACGATGAGCAACGCCACGGCATCGAACCGGGTGATTTCACAATCCCAGAGCTGCCATCCGGCCAAGGCGGTTATAACCGTGAGGATAGGAAGCTCTTTGCGCAAGACCTGCGAATGGACCGCTATGGGGCTAATCAACGCCGTCACGCCCAGGATCAGGGCGATGTTGGTGATGTTGGAGCCGTAGGCGTTACCAAGTGCGATCCCCGGGTTCCCCTGCGATGCGGCCAGCGCCGAAACCACCATCTCCGGCGCGGAGGTGCCGAACCCGACAATCACCATCCCGATCAACAGGGGCGGCATGCCGAAATGCCGAGCGGTGGAAGCGGAGCCCTCTACAAAACGGTCGGCGCTCCAGACCAGCAGTGCGAGTCCAAATACCACGGCAATAAAAGCAAGTGTCATAAAGTTTCTGTTTTCATTTCGATTCCCCAAGATATTTTTCGAACCTGCGGCACATGCGCTCGAAGGCTCTTAATTCGGCCTGAGTCATCTGGTCATAATGATCCGGAAGAATGCCATCATCAGCCACCGATTCGATCAATTTTTCCAGTGGGTCGTCCTGATATTCTTCGTACAAGGAAACCTCGCGAACAAATGTCCCGCCAAGCAGCCATAGATTGTTACGATATTGCGCGAAGGTCTTTCTGGACATCCCCTCGGCATGGAGAGCCTGCAGAAAACCGGAAAAATAGGGCAACAGCTTCCGGCCGTAGGCGAGATCTTCCTCAATGCCCATCCAACTCTCCGGTCAGTCGTCGAAATCCGGCATCCAGACGCGAAAATCCTCTGCGCCTCTGTTTCTGTTCTCGTTCACATCACCCCCAATATCCAGCCCTCGACCCGGGCGACGTGGTATTCGCCGGGCAGCATCGAGGGCGTAAGGAATGTCCCGAGGCTGCCATCCGTATCCACCTGTCGCAGCCAGGCGGCGGTGACATAAGCGTCGTGCTGGTCGAGCGTGCGGCCTTCCCGTGGATAGCTCTTACTCCACAGCGACGGATAGACCTCCACCAATGCGGATTTGCCCGCAGGAAGCTCCCAGCCGTCGAAGGGCCAGAAGTGGACCCGCTCCCCAAGCTGATTGCGCAAATAGCGCAGCCAGGGCAGCCCGGCATGGGTGGATTTGGCCACCGAGCCGGGCACGTCGAAATGAAAGACCGACTTGGCCCCGGCCCGTTCTTCGGTGATGCGACGCCAACGGGCGCTGCCGGAACGGGCCTCGCCTTCACCCCGTGAACCGTGACGAACGAAATCGACGTAGGTGTGTTCGGCGTCGGTCGGCCAGTACTTCTGAAAATCATCGAGGAAGGTCGGCCAGTCCGGCTCCAGCCAATGAACCTCGAAATAACGCAAGGGGAAGGAAAAACCATGGTCGATGCCAACGATGGTCGGCACATCCTCGGATAACCGCACTGCCAGCCATTCTGCCAGGCCGCGCCGGGTCCAGTACTTGCGCGGGCTGGGCGGCGGTGTCACCTCCACCGGCAAAGATTTGCGGTCGGCCTCGTAAACCCGAAGCCCCTTCAGGCTGGAATCCGGCGTTTCCGCTCCGGAGTAGTCAATGCCGATATAGCTATGGAATGCGAGATACGTCATAAAAGCTCTTTCAGGGGATTTACATGATCGGTTACTTGGTCGATACTTGGGGTCGGTAAGGCTGGAGGGATGTTCGTGTCGCAAGCCTTGTCGTGAGCGTGTCACAAGTTTTGTCTCGATTTTGTTGCAAGTTACCCCCCGCCAGAGGCGAAACAGGAGAGAATGGACGCACCTCCCCCCGGTTAATAACTTCCTTAATATACAAAGGCTATTCGTGCGAAGTCAAACGATCTTTGCCGATTTTAGCCGAATTTATTCGAGCTCAATCGACGCCACAGGTCAAAAGCAAGCTTGGCCGTTTGATCGGTGAGAGGTGCGGCCAAGATTTTTTATGGCCTGTACCGACACCTCCCGCTGCCACCCGGTAGGTAAGCCCCATGAAGGCCAGCACGAAAAAAACTCAGCCTCAGCCCGACACTTTCTCCGTCTCTCCGGCCTGCTTGCCGCGTTGCGGCGCAGGCAGGCAATCAGAATTCACAACGCGAGGAGCGACCGAGCATGGACATCAACGACCTGTTTGACGGAATCATGAAGAGTATCAACCAGTTTGCCGACCTGTCTGCGTGCGGCACGCACAGGCAGGCGAGATCGCCGATCAGCGGTTGCAGGAAAAGATGCAGGGAACCGGACGAGGTCTGGAGAACTTTCAGCCGAAAGAGAAGCGGGGTATGACGGACTTCCCGAAACGGGAGTGATCGGGTCGAAAGGCCAGAAGCTCAAAAAGCGACGTAAGTCACTGATAATTCTAAAAAAAAGAAAACCCGTCCAGCAACCGGGCGCGGTTAGTGGACGGGCTTGTCTTTTGTAAATGGTGGAGGCGGCGGGAGTCGAAGATTCCACTTCACCAAAATCGTAAGTAGCCGATATCAATGGCTTCCCTTCTAAATTCAGCATGTTATCAAACATTTAACGAACCTTCAATAACTTCAATAAATTCATTAAATTTAATAAAAATGAAAAAATTCTACCAGGATTCTACCAGACCTCTTTTCATTTTTGTGGCCACCACAAAGTGTGAAGAGCCGAAATTAAGTTCGCAGGAACAATGATCTGCATCGAATGAAAAGTGTGTGCAAAGGCCACCCTCAGGATCTTCTGACAAAATCCCATTCTGGAGAGGGGTAGTTCTTAACCTCCCATTCTTGTTAAACATCTAATAGTAATATAAAATATTGATATATTTAATTAAATTAGAATTCAACACAAAGTGACTCAAACCCCAACCATCACCTTGTCTCTTTACATTCTCCAGCTTGTGGCAATTTTCTGAAAACACCCTGAAAAAGCGAGAAAAAACCCAAAAAGGTGAGCTCTAACAAAAGACACAGTTCCACATTTGGACGATGTGGACGGTTCGGACGGTGATTTTTGACTATATATTTTCTAACCCCATCATTCCCCATATCCATCGCCTTATTTAAGCATATCAACAAAATTGTTTATTTTCTGGTTTTTGAATAGATGTGAAAACCTATTGAATTGACTTGATTAAAATGAAATGGCATGTCAATGTATCCTTAAGAAGCGCTATAACCACGGATGGGAGGAAAAATTGAACAAACTTGAACTGATAGAAGCCCTGAAAAATCAGGAAAATCTGACGAAGGCTGAAGCCGCCAAGGTGGTTGAAATCTTCTTCAGCGAGATGGCTGACGCCCTTGCCAAAGATGAGAGGGTTGAAGTCCGAGGGCTGTGTTCATTCTACGTCAAGAAATATGAAGGATACACCGGAAGAAATCCCAAGACCGGAGAAACTACAATAGTCAAGCCAAAGAAACTGCCGTTTTTCAAAGCTGGGAAAGAGCTAAAGGACAGGGTAGATTATAGTTGAACATCCTGCTGGACCTGCAGCTTTTTTTATCGCCCGGTCAAAATCCAATCGGAAACAGAAAGGAGGGATGAATATGGAAATCGGTGACAAAGTAAAAACGATTTTCGGAAATATTGAAACGGTGATGAATGTTGAAGGGTCCCGAGTAATCACCTTCGAATCTGCTTGTAAAAACTCCTGGTATCATCCAACTAAGATTTTCTCGAAATGTCAACCGAAAAATGACCCCTTGCGACAACCCAATTTTGACCCCCTCGTGATTTAAGCATAACTTTGCCAAATGCCGTAAAATTATATGGTTAACCCGGGATGGGAGGCGCCGGAGGGAGCGTAGCGACCGTAGGCTCCTCCCATCCTGAGCTTCGATGTATTGCGATTAACTTTGTTGACGCAACAACCCCAATGCCTTTTGTTGATTATTCCCGATATCGGATCGGGAGACATCGCCAATTAAAATCGGATAAGTATATCCGGTTTCCTGGATCAAAAGTCCGCCAAATGCATCCGCGATCCTGTAAATTTCGTAATTCTCAACGTCATCGAACCAGGTGGTATTTTCTGGTGTAAACTCAAAACTGACTGTTTCCAGTCTGCTCTTCAAGGTATTGTAGATGGTGATATCTTTCACTTGGGGCTCCTTTTTAATGTTTCCTTCAGCCGATAGCTATCCCAGCTGCAGTTGATCACATGAGCCTTATGCGTTACACGATCCAGCAGTGCCGCTGTCATGCTGGGGTCGCCAAATATCTGGGTCCAATCTCCAAACCCCATATTGGTGGTGATGATGACCGGTTTTCTTTCATGACGTTCCGCCAATATTTGAAAAATCAGCTGGGCGCCTTCCTTGGAAAAAGGAACATATCCTAGTTCGTCAATGATGAGCAGTCCGTAACCGGCATAGCGTTTGACCGCTCGTCCTAAAACCTTTTCATCCCTGGCTTCAATGAGTTCATTGGCAATACCGCAGCCGGTGACAAAACGTGTCCTGATTCCATTTTTGCAGGCTTCCATGCCTAAAGCGGTAGCCAGGTGCGTTTTGCCGGTGCCGCTTTTGCCTACAAAAATGATGTTGCGCTTTTTTTTAACATAATCACAATCTGACAGTTCCTTCATGAGGCGAACATCCAGTTCCGGCGCTGCATCGAACTGGAAGGTCTCCATCGGCTTTAAAATAGGAAATTTGGCTTCTCGCAGTCTTCTTTTACGACCATTCTCCTGCCGGGCCTGGACTTCAGCCTCGCTTAAATTTAAAAGAAATTCCTCATAACTCAGCTTCTCCTGCTTGGCCTGGCGGATCAAACCCTCCAGGTTGCGGATCATCGTGGAGAGCTTTAATTTTTTAAGATTCTCAATTAAGAGCGCTTTCATCCCCGCATTCATAGGGCACCTCCGATCTGTCCGTAAACAGACACATCCGGGGGCGGCAGGGTCTGCCAGTTGCCCAGGGCTGAAAAGGATGGCTCATCGTCGCTCTCTTTATGGATCAAAATATATTCGACGGCCTCACTGGACCCTGCACCCGATGATAGGGCCGTCTCCACCGCCGACTCGATATCGCCGGCAGTATGGTCTTTGTAAAGCATCAAAACCGATATGAAGTCCTTGATGCCTTTGGTGTGCCCCTGCTTTTGGCAGAATTTTTCAAGAAGCCGTTCCAGGCAAGATGGCCAGTTCGGACGCCATTGTCTTATAACGCGGGCCGATTCAAATGCCTGAGGCCGCTGGGCAATGAGCTCAAGATAGTGTTCCGGCAACAGGCTCCATTTATTATTGCCGTACAGTCGATCATGGGATGCTATCTTTTTGCTTCCGTAAAATACCTCGACACAATCGACATGCAAAACAACGTTGACCTTGAAATAGGCATAGGATGACGGCACCGAGTACCGATTCTTGTCCACCACAACCGTAGCGTATTTATCCACTTTAGCACCGGCGGTCTCGATGTTGCTGAACGGAATGTCCGGCAGGGATAAGAGATACCCTCTTTCTTCTTCATAAAGCTCATTGACCGTCTTTTCTCTGCCGGCGATTCGATGGCTGCCATAGGCAAGACATTCCTCCAAAAGCATCCTGTTCAGATCTTCTAATGAATCGGCGGCCGGAACAGGAACCATGTAATTACGCCGGGCATAACCGACTAGGCCCTCAACACCGCCTTTTTCATGTCCTTGACCCCGGTTGCAAAAGCGGGGAACAAAATTGTGGTAGCCACGGAACTTGTCATACGATTCCTGAAGTACCCGATCCTTGCCGCACAAAATCTTTTGCACCGCGGTGGTTAAATTGTCATAGATCAGGACCGGAAAAACACCACCGAAAAATGTGAACCCGCGTATATGGCCGTCAAACAATGCCTGCTGCCGCTCGCAGGGATAACAGCGAACAAAATGCTTGCCGGAGAATTTGGACCGCATGCAAAAAAGCTTCAGACATGTCTCGATGCCTCCTAAAATCGCAAGGCATCGCCCCCAATCAACTTCGGCTTCAATACCGGCCTGCGGATCTGACGGAATAAATACCTGCGGAGCACCAACACCCAGCCTCAATTTGGCTTCACGGACATACCGCCGGACAGTCGTCTCCGCACCTCGAAAATCGTGCTCCTGTTTGAGACGGTTAAAAACCCGAACTGCAGTATGACGCTGCTTTTTGGGCCGTTGTTTATCATCTTCCAGCCATTGGTCGATGATGGCAAGATAGGGCCCTAAAGCTGGATACGGCTGTTCAACTCTTGGCCTGTATCCGCTGTATTCTTCCCGCAGTACCTTTTTAATTGTGTTTTTGGAATGCCCGGTCTCCCTGGCAATCTGTTTTATCTTTTTTCCATAAACCCGATACGCTGTCCGAATGTAGCTGTACTGTTCCACCTTGAGCATTCTCCTTTCTACCTCCAGTCATAGGATTGATACCTCTCAACCCTCTATACCAGAGGTCCGCTCAAGGGGGTCAATTTTGCGTTGTCGTTTTACCCTTCAGGGGGTCAATTTTATATTAGCGAAACTAATTTTCCCGGTATATTGGAGTGAAGCTCTTGAAAGATATGTTAGTGTGCCGGAGGATTGAGTTGAGTTCAGATAACAATTAAGAATAACCTGCAAGATATCAACCAGCATTTTTATCTAATCTGCGCCCTTAACCTTTCCTTTTCTTCTTCAACTTGATGCGGGCGATAAAATCCAATTTTTCCCAGCTGGTCGATTGAATAATCCCCAATTTTCAGAATATCTCTGCCAAGCACATTTAGCGTTCCTCTAACAATATGATATTCGCTTAAATGAATTATTGATAGAATGGCATCTGGAATTATTAGAAGAACGGCTATCCTTGGAGAACGACCTGAAATTTTAATCGAATGTTCGTTTTTGCATTTGTCTTTTATCAATTTAAGTATTTTGGGCTCTATTTCAGCAAAAGCGCTTGTGTTCAGTTCATTACGTATTGCCTTGACTTCCTGAAAGCATTGTTTAATTTCTTCATTGTTATTCCTCTGTATTATCCAATATTCCAATTGGATGAAGTCCTGAAAAGTTTCATCTGTAATTGGTTTTATTAAAGACACTTCTCCATCTCTTAATGAAATCATCGCTTCAAAATCATCACGAGCAACACAATAATCAATATTGCCTTCATCAAAATTCTCGATTTTACGAAACTTAACCCAATTCAAATCAATCGCTTGTGCGTAAAGAACCTTAAATTGTCGAAAATTTTTACGAAATAAAATGCGTATCATAAAATATTCATAAAAATCTTTTATATTCCACCAAGCCATATTTTCTCACCTATTTTTAATTGCCAAGAAGTCAAAAAAATAGAATCTTTTTCAGCCCAAGCAATCCGATACCAAGAAGAGCCTTAGCGCGGGATGCTAAGGCTAAGCAATTCAGACATAAGCTACAAGAAGCGATCTTGAGCGTAATAATCAAAATGGGCGGCTTATTCAATTCAAATAAACCGCCCCGATTGTTTCAAACGGCAGCTTTGAGCTTTTTACTGGCTTTAAACCTAAAATTATTGGGTGCTTTGATTTTAATCGTAGCACCTGTTTGAGGGTTGCGACCCTTCCGGACTTTACGGCGGCCTTTTGAAAAGATGCCGAAGCCAACCAGGGTTACCTTACCATTTTTTTCTTTAACACCTTGGTGACATTATAGATAAAAGACTCCAGAGCGGCTCCTGCTGCAGCTTTAGCGATTTTTGCGTCCGTTGCAATTTTTTCAACCAATTCTGCCTTTGTCATCTGTTTCCTCCAATTTTAGGGTGTTCATCGAATTCTAAATCTTAAATAGCCATTTTCATGCAAGGGTACCTCTGCCGGAGGTCATTTGTTCATAACTAATAAATATTCCTATTTTTTCTTGACATATCACAAATAACAATATATGTCAATATTGTTTATTTTGTTTTTATTGTTAATACACTTTAAGGGGAAAAATTTGGCAGGTTGGATGGATAAAGAGATATTGAGTATACCTCAAGCTGCCAGGGTTTGTTCTCTGAGCAGGGTAACCCTTTGGAAGTATGTGAAATCAGGTGATTTGAAATCATCTCTGACGCCCGGCGGTCATTTCAGAATTCATCAATCCGATCTTAAAGCTTTCATGAAGCGAAAAAAAATATACCCATTTGGTAAATATGAGCCGGAAAAGAAAAAGATCCTGCTTGTGGATGATGACCCGAAAACCCAAAAAGTGCTGACAGCCATGCTCGCCCATCACGGGTTTCTTACCGAGGTTGCCGGCAACGGATTTGAAGCCGGAATCAAAGTCATGTCATTTAAGCCGGACTTGATTGTTCTGGATCTTATTATGCCCCAAATGGACGGTTTTGAGGTCTGCAAACGAATCAAAGATGATCCAGACACTTCCCATATAAAGATTTTGGCTATCACCGGTTACGATAGCCCCGAAAACAGGGACAGAATCATGAAATTGGGAGCCGATGGTTACCTTCCAAAACCGATTTTTATGGAGACATTGCTCCAAAATGTCGCCGCCTTATTGAATATGGCAGTTGAGATTAAGCCCGTGAAAAAGAAGGGCGCAAAAATAAGGATATAAAATCAGCTGAGGATCTCATGAAAAAATGGGTTGCGATCATTTTTTTTATACTTGCTTTTCAATATCTATTTCCGCTTCCAGCCCAAGGATCAGCGGCCATAAAGGTCGGCATATATAGGAATGAACCTAAGGTATATGTGGATGCGCAAGGAAAACCAGCCGGCATCTGGATCGATTTGCTGGAACATATCGCCCAAAAAGAGGGATGGCACCTCAAGTATGTTTTCGCCACCTGGCAGCAATGCCTGGAGCATCTTAAAAGCGGCGAGATCGATCTGCTCGTGGATGTGGGTTATTCTGAAGAGCGGGCGCAGATTTACCGTTTCAATCAGGAGACAGTCATCTCAAACTGGGCTCAAATATACACCCACAAGTCGCTGAAGCTTGACGACATTCAAGAGCTTGCCGGGAAAAAACTTGCAGCAATGAAAGAGGATATCTCCTATAAACGCTTTAAGCTATTTAACATTCCATGTAAGTTTATCCTTTGCGACGATTATAGTGAAGTATTTAGGGCGATTGAAAGTCGAGCTGCGGATGCAGGGATTATCAGTCGGCTTTTTGGAGATGTTAATGCAAACAAGTACCCGGTTCGAAAAGCAGCCATAGTTTTGGCTCCCATAGAATTGCGGTTCGCCTTTACACAAAATACCGATACTGCTCGAATCGTCGCCATCGACCGACATCTGAAGAAACTGAAAAATGATCAAAATTCCTTTTATCATCAGACCTTGGATAAATGGTTCAGCCCCAGGGTGGTCCCCTATATCCCTAAAAAATTGATTATTGGTCTGATCATCGCAGTGGGTCTTTTCTGCGTGTTTGCAATCTTTTCGATCCTGCTTAAAAAACAGGTTCATGTAAAGACCCGAGAGTTGGAAAAGAGCGAACGTCGTTACCGCACCCATTTTGAAAAGGCATCTGATATCATCTATGCCATGGATTCCGATTTTACAATCATTGACATTTCCCCATCGGTTGAACGCATTTTGGGTTACCGCCCGGAAGAGTTGCAGGGTAAAAGGTTTCCGGATCTGAATCTGCTCGCGCCCGAAGATTTGGAAAGAGCCATTTCAGACACCCTGATGGTTTGTGCCGGAGAGGAGATTGGCGCCCATGTCTATGCCTTTATCACCAGGAACGGCAGACGGGTATATGCTGAAATTAGAAGCAATTTAATTATAGAGGATGGACATGGCAAAAAGCTTTATTCGGTGGCTCGGGATGTAACCGAACGTAAATGTCTGGAAGGGCTCCAGCAGGCTCAAAAAGATCTGGCTTTGGAATTAAACGCCATTTCCTCTATATCCGAAGGATTAAACCTTGGTCTTAAGACAGTGCTTTCAGCATCTGGACTGGAGGCAGGTGGAATCTATCTGGTGGATGAAACAAGCGGAGCGCTTGATCTCAAATGTCACCAGGGGCTGACACCGTCGTTTGTAGAAGCCGTATCGCATTATAACGCCGATTCTCTTAATACCAAACTGGTTATGGAGGGAAAGCCCGTATACCTGTTCTATGGCTCCCTGGAAGTACCCCTGACAGCACCGGAAGAAAAAGAAGGGCTGCGTGCCATGGCCGTACTGCCCCTCCGCTATCTGGCACGGGTTATCGGTTGCCTGAATGTAGCTTCATTTAATTTTGATCAGATACCGGAATTCAGCCGGCAGTTTCTGGAAACAACTGCTTCTATTATAGGTAATGCGGTAGCACGCTTACAAACCGGAGAAAAACTGAAAAAATCCGAAGAGCGTCTGCGAAACACGTTGGATTTTATGCTGGAAGGCTGCCAAATTATTGGTTTTGACTGGCGATACCTTTATGTCAACAACGAAGTCATCAAACAAAGCCGCCGAGCAAAGGAAGAACTCCTTGGCCATAAAATCATGGATGTCTATCCTGATATCACCTCGACAAAGATGTTTGCTGCTTTGCAACGCTGTATGGATGACCGCAGCCATAGTTTCATAGAAAATGAGTTTACTTATCCTGATGGCGCTAAGTCCTGGTTTTACATTAGTATCCAGCCGGTATCCGAAGGCATTTTCATTCTTTCAATGGACATTACACAGCAGAAACATGCCCAGGAGCGGGAAAAACATCTAAACGCCATCATCAAAGCCATTAGAAATGTCAATCAGCTTATTACCAAGGAGAAGGATCGCGATCGTTTGATTCAAGGGGCTTGCGATAATTTGGTTTCAACCCGTGGTTATAACAGTGCCTGGATTATGCTCACGGACGCATTCGAAAGGTCTTTATATTCGGCCCAGTCCGGTTTAGGGGAAAAGCTTAATCAATTAAAGGAATTGCGGGAACAGGGTCAATTGCCCCAATGCGTCCAAAGAGCCATGGCCCAAAAAGAGGTTGTGATAACAGCGGATACCTCCATTGATTGTCCGGGCTGTCCCTTATCATCCGTTTACAAAGGAAATTCCGCTTTCTGCGTAAAACTCGAATGTAATGGAAGGGTCTACGGAACGCTTACTGCCTCGATCCCTCAAACATTTGCTCTGGATCAGGAAGAACAGTCATTGTTCCAGGAGGTTGGAGATGACATTGCCTTTGGTCTTTACAATATTGAGCAAGAAGAAAAGCGAAGCAAAATGGTTAAAGAGTTAAGCTATTCGGAGGCACGGCATAGAGCCGTGTTTGAGGGCACTGCTGAAGGCATTTTAATCGCAGAAACCGAGAGCAAAGAATTTAGGTATGCGAATCCGGCGATATGTCAAATGCTCGGCTATACGCAAGATGAGCTTAAAAAGATGGGGGTTAAGGATATTCATCCCCCCAATGATCTTGACCGTGTTATTTCAGAGTTCGAGGTCCAAGCGAAACACGGCAAGGTATTGGCGCAGGATATCCCATGTCTTAGAAAAGACGGAACCATCTTTTATGCAGAGTTTAACACCACACAAACTATGATTGACGGGGTTTCCTGCAATGTGGGTTTTGTTACCGAGGTAACCGAAAGAAAAAAGCTTATTGATGCGCTAAAAGAGAGCGAGGAACGATTCAAGACTCTGTTTGAATTCGCCCCTGATGCCTATTACCTTCATAATCTTGAAGGCAGACTTATCGATGGCAACAGGGCTGCGGAGAAATTGGTCGGCTACAGTAAAGAAGAACTTATTGGAAAGAGTTTTATAGAAATGGAATTGCTTGATCCTGAAGGACTTCAGAAGGCAGCTGAACTTTTACAAAAGAGCGTTCAGGGTCTTTCTACAGGGCCGGTTGAACTCATCCTTAAACAAAAGGATGGGAAGCAGGTCTTTATAGAAATTCGGACCTTTCCAATTTCAATTAAAGGACAGAAGTTGGTGTTGGGCATTGCCAGGGATATTTCCGAAAGAAAGAGCCTGGAACAGCAGCTCCAACAGTTTCAGAAACTTGAAGCTATCGGCAGGCTGTCGGGGGGAGTTGCCCATGATTTTAACAACCTCCTAACAGCAGTGATTGGAAATGCGGAATTCATTCTTACGGATCTCCCGAAAGATAATCCTTTGCGGTCGGGGATTGAAGAGATCATATCTGCCGGTGAACGTGGCGCCACTTTAACCCGACAATTGCTGGCTTTTAGCCGCAAGCAGGTCCTGCAACCCAAGGTTATAAATCTTAATAACACCGTTCGGGATATGGAAAAGATGCTCCACCGCATGATTCGAGAAGACATTGAACTGCGTACCGTCCTTACCTCAGATTTGGGTCAGGTAGAGGCTGACCCGAGCCAGATCGAACAGGTGATCATGAACCTTGTGGTAAATGCCAGGGATGCCATATCAGGGGGTGGAAAGATCAGCATTGAGACGGGGAATGTGGATCTTGATGAGGAGTATGCCCGTACCCATATAGCTGTTAAAGCCGGGCCTTATGTGATGTTGAGCGTAAGTGACACCGGCATTGGCATGTCTCGTGAAATTCAAGCCAAAATATTTGAGCCTTTTTTTACAACCAAGGAAAAAGAGAAAGGAACCGGGCTGGGGCTTTCCACGGTTTACGGCATTGTTAAGCAAAGCAACGGTAACATCTGGGTTTACAGCGAGCCCGGTAAAGGGACCACCTTTAAGGTCTATCTGCCACGGGTTGAAAAAACGGCACCAGAAGCCATAAAGATGGCAAAACAAAGCGATACCCCCACGGGCGCGGAAACCATTTTGGTTGTGGAAGATGATGAAATGGTTCGTAATTTTGCAGTTAGAGTCCTTAGGGGATATGGCTATAAGATTCTGATTGCCTCAAATGGTGAAGAGGCCGTTAGGATCTCAGGGGAGCATCAGGGCACCATACATCTTATGCTGACGGATGTCGTTATGACCGGAATCAGCAGCCGAGACGTAGAAGAAATTCTCAAATCATCCCGGCCTGAAATGAAGGTGCTTTTTATGTCCGGTTATACCGACAATACGATAGTCCATCATGGTGTGCTGGATACCGGAAAGGCATTTATCGGCAAACCCTTTACTCCTAATGCACTGGGTCGTAAGGTCAGGGAAGTGCTTGATTTAACGGAAGTACAACAAAAGTAAAAACTTTTAGCAAGTGCTTCAATATCCCATACAGGGGCACCATATTCGTCTTTATCAAAATATTCTGACGATGAAAGGAAATTATATGGAACCGGAAAGAAATGTAAGAAAAATCCTTATCATTGACGACGATGAATCGGTTCTCCGTATTCTGAAGCGTATTATGGATAAAATCCAGCGGGAGTGTACACTGGTAGCTAATGCTGAGGAAGCGCGCATCCTCATGGAGGAAGAGCTGTTTGATCTGGTCCTTTGTGATATCCGTCTTCCGGGCGAATCCGGCATTGATCTTATTAAACATATCATCACTCAGTATCCTGAGACTGCCGTTATCATGGTAAGCGGATTGGAAGATCCGCAGATTGCCGAAACAGCCCTTGAGATTGGAGCCTACGGGTATATTCTAAAGCCTTTTAAGCCCAGCGAGGTGATTATTAATGTTTCCAGCGCTCTTCGCAGGCAAAAACTGGAGGCTGAAAGCCGTCTCTATCGGGAGCACTTAGAACAAATGGTGGCTGCACGTACGGCAAAGCTTGAAGAGACTCTTGATGGGATCGTTCAGGTTGTTGCGCAGACCGTAGAATCGAGAGACCCTTATACGGCAGGACATCAGCGCAGGGTTGCGGATTTTGCCTGTGCAATCGCTAAGGAGATGGAATTTTCAACAGATCAAATAAAAGGGATTCGCATGGCTGGGATCATCCACGATTTAGGGAAGATTTCTGTTCCATCTGAAATACTCAGCAAACCCGGTCGCCTGAATGACAATGAATTTGCCCTAATCAAGGGACATCCCCAGGTGGGCTATGATATTTTAAAGGGAATCGAATTTCGCTGGCCTATCGCTCAGATGATATATCAGCATCATGAACGGGAAGACGGCTCCGGTTATCCTCAGAAACTTAAAGCTGAAAATATTCTGATGGAAGCCAAAATTTTAGCGGTTGCCGATGTGGTCGAAGCCATGTCCTCCCATCGTCCGTATCGACCAGCTCTGGGCATGGATGTGGCCATGGGAGAAATATTAAAAAACCGTGGATGCCTTTACGATCCAGCCGTGGTGGATGCCTGTAAAACAGTCGTCCAAGATAAAAAGTTTGTTTTTGAAAAACAGGCATGACGGCAAAGAACGCAAGTAATTTTGAAAGGAGTTCATGATGGAAAAGTTTGATGACAATAAGCAAACCAAAAAGAAGGTCGGCGGTAATGATGCTAAAACTGCCGCGCAAAAATATGAAACAAATGAGGCTGGTCCTTTACCAGACAAAAAAGAAACCGCTACCGTTCAAGAAGCACCATTAGAACCGTTACCCCCAAAACGCATCCTGGTGATTGATGACGAGCCATCGATCCGCAACCTGCTATCAAAGATCTTTAAAAAAGCCGGTTATGAGGTCATGCTGGCTTCCAGTGGCAAAGATGGCTTGCAGCTTTTCAGAGAAAACCCGGCCGATCTGATCATAACCGATATTGTCATGCCCGAAATGAGCGGCCATGATTTCATCATTGATCTTAAAAAAGATTATCCGGATGTAAAAATAATCGCCATATCCGGCAATCAATACGTGGGACCGGAAATAGAATTGTCTATAGCCGAGGCCTTTGGCGCTGTTAAGGTATTTGCCAAACCATTTAAGGCCAGTGAAATTCTGAATGCTGTTAAAACGCTTTTGCGTCAAACCAGTTCTTTACCTTCTGAATCAAAAGGATGATTGATGAATACCGCTGAACGAAGGCGACATCCACGTTTTGAGACTAAGGTTGAAGCTACGCTCCTTACAGCCGATCGTAAAGTGCCTGCCACTCTGATCGATATCGGAGAGGGCGGTATCGGTGTCATTTCAGAAAAATCAATTCTACCTGGAACCGAGGTATATTTATCACTGAACCTTAAGGGCAAATATGTAATTCAGGGCACGGTCGTCTGGTCATCCCAAGTTTATAATGATGGTAAAAGCCAGTACCGTATGGGCATCGAGGCTGATAGGATTATTGTTCCGGACATAAAGGCCATTGGGTTTTTAAAACGTTCACAATTGGTTGAGGAAATCCTTTCTCAAATAAAACAACAGGGAGGAAAATTTATAGAGACCGTTTGATAAGGATAACATATGCCGGTATTATTTAATGAAAAAACAGGAATAAAGGAGTTCGGGCTAAAACATAAACTCGTTATTATTGAATCATTGATTTTTGTTATTCCCTTTCTGGCCGCCCTATATATTTTTTCCAACATCCAGATAAACTTGGGTTTATCGCATATAACGATTATATCCCTAATTCTGCTCCTGGTCCTTGCCAGCTTATTTCTTATTCACCAGATCTTCGATAAAATCGTCGGTATGGTTTCTTCTATAAAAATGGCTGCGGACGGGGGCGGCGGTTCTATGGATGTTCTGCAGGATACCTATGAGCTGCATGCGATAGCAGTTTCTTTTAATCAGCTCATGGAAAAATTTGAAAAAACAACCGCCGAGCTAAATCGCAGGGCTTTTGAGCTGCTGACCATTAAAGAACTGACCGAATCTGTCAGCAAAAGTTTAGATATTGATGAAATGCTCAAACTTCTTCTTGATAAGGCGATGATCGTATCGCAGGCTCAGATTGGGTCTATATTTGTCATTGAAATGGAAGAAAGGCGGTTTCGAATTGCCGCATATAAAGGAGCGGAAACCAGCACTGCGAAAAATGCATACATTAAAGCGGCCACATCCATGGCACGGTATGTATTGTCAGACAAAAAGCCGTTGGTTGTTCAGGATATTGAAACCGACCCCAGAACCCAAAAGCCAAACTACTTCGAATTCACATCACCTTCGTTTATATCCATGCCGATTTTAATAAAAAATAAATTAATGGGAGTTTTAAACCTATCCAAAAAAGAAAGCCAAATGGTTTTTGATTCAAATGATGAACAAACCCTTTCCATACTGATTGGCGAAATTGGGTTTGCCCTGGAAAATGCCATTCTTCATTCAAGCATTAAGGAACATTTAAAGGATTTGGAGAAACGTTCGGCAGAACTTACCAATGCGAATCGGCAGCTTCAACATGAAATCAGTGAGCGTAAGGGGGCAGAAAAAGAGCTGCAAAAATACAGCCAAATTGTTTCCGCCGTCAAAGAACAGATTCTGTTTATCGATAAAAATTATATCTGCCAGGCGGTAAATGAAGCCTATCTTAAAGACTATAACAAAAGCCGGCATGAAGTCATCGGACATTCGATGTCGGAGATAGCCGGACAACAAGCTTTTGATGTTCAAGTAAAAAACCTAATTGACCGATGCCTGATGGGTGAAGAGATTCAGGTTCAATGCTGGCAGGATCTTCCCGGTGCGGGGAAACGTTATTTAGACATCTGCTATTACCCCTTTTTTGAAGAAAAAGACTTAGCTAATGGGGTGGTCATTACGGCTCGTGATATCACTAAAATCAAACAGCTTGAAGACCATATGTTGTATGCTCAAAAAATGGAGGCCATAGGTACGATTGCATCAGGAGTTGCGCATAATTTTAATAATCTGCTGATGGCTATCCAGGGTAACGTGTCTTTGATGCTATTGGGACTGGATTCCGGTCACTCCAATTTCAAAATGCTTAAGAATATCGAACAACAGATTCAAAGCGGATCTGAAATTACAAGTCAACTTTTGGGTTATAGCAGAAAAGGAAGATATGAAGTCAAGCCCATCAGTCTGAATGAACTAATTATTGAAACCTCGGAGGTCTTTGGGCAGGCAAAAAAAGAAATACGTTTCCAACTTGAACTTGCAAATGATTTGCCGGGAGTAAATGCAGACCGTGGACAAATTGAACAGGTACTTTTAAATTTATATATAAATGCGGCTGACGCAATGCCTTTTGGTGGGAGTCTGATCCTGAAAACAAAAAATCTTTCCCATACGGAAATTACAAACAAGCCCTATCGCCCCATGCCGGGTAAATATGTTTTTTTGCAGGTTATCGATACCGGCACGGGGATTGATGAAAAAATACAAAAACGATTATTTGAGCCGTTTTTCACGACCAAGACCATGGGAAAAGGCACCGGGTTGGGGTTGGCTTCATCTTATGGCATCATTAAGGGACACGGCGGTTACATTGATGTTGAATCACAAAAAAATCAAGGTACAACATTTAACATTTATTTGCCGGCTTCAGACCTGCCAATTGAAAAACATGTAGAGACGCCTGCCATTCTCACAATGGGGCGGGAAACAATTTTGTTGGTTGATGATGAGGGAATAATCCTGGAAACGATTGTCGAAATTCTTAAGAGGATGGGATATACGGTTTTTACAGCAAAAAGCGGCACCGAGGCAGTCCAACTATATAGTAAAAATTGGGATAAAATAAATTTGGTTATTCTTGATATGATCATGCCCGACATGGGGGGCGGTGAGGTATTTGATGCCATTATAAACATGAACAAGGATGCCAAGGTGCTGCTTTCAAGCGGGTATAGTCTTGACGGCCAGGCAAGAGCCATTATGGCACGGGGCTGCAGCGGATTTATCCAAAAGCCATTTAATGTAAAAAGTCTGTCTCAAAAGATCCGAACCATATTGGATGGAAATAAAAATTAACCTTTTTCTAAGCCAAAAAGGATTTGGAAAATGAACGAAACCGAGCGGAGGCGACATCCACGTTATCAAACAAAACTTGGAGTGACAATTTCTTTTAACAATCAGGAAATACCAGGAGAACTGATCAACATCAGTGAAGGCGGAATTGGGGTTGTTGCTGAAAAATTGATTTATCCAGGAGCCCAGGTTCGTATTGCCGTCAAATATGTTGACGATTATTGCATTCATGGAATTGTGAGATGGACACATCTCCACTATGAGGATAAAAGCATATATCACCGAATGGGAATTGAGATAGAAACTATTTTGGTTGATATAGATAAAGACATTATCGAAACTCCTGAACGGTCTGAGTTTGTGAGAAAGATTGTTTCGGCAAACCAATTAAAATAAGCGAACTTTTAAACGCTGTTAAAGACCTCTCGATATGATACTAAAAAAATTAGATCCAATAAAACGCTTCTTTTCTGCCGAGGAAAGCCATGCTTTGGTTCAAAAACTTAAGAAAAAAAAGTAAATATAAGGTTGAATTAACGTTCATCGATGAAGAGATCAGCCGGTCCAAGCGGTTTAATTTTCAATTTGCTGTGCTGGTGGTGGAGCTGAGCCATTCCGCACCTCGTGGATTGAGCAAGTTGTTACCGGGTAAAACGTTGTCTTTTCATATTCTAAAGAAAAATTTACGATTATACGATAAAGTCATTGACCTATCGTCGCGAAGATATCATATCATCCTGCCGCAAACAGACAGAAAAGGAGCTGATGCCGTCAAAGAACGGATTTTAAGACTGTCTCAGGCTCATAGATGGGGAGATATTATGGTTGGAACCGCTGTGTTTCCGGAAGACGGCGAAAGCTCCAATTTGCTTTTAACAAAAGCAGGCTGTGTTTATCCCCTAAAGGCGAAATGTTGTGATGAAAACAATATCCAATTCACCGAAGATGAATGGGTGGGGCCGTAATAAATTAAGACGCAGATCGCGCTGTGAAGAGGTTGCTGAACTTATGGAAAACGGTAACTATAGAATTCTCTATCAGTTCTGGTTTGATAAAAAAAACAAGAAGGAACTTGTCATTGATATTGACTCAAAAACTATGACAATGGCGGTGCCAAAGATAGCGGACCATCCTTCTTGGGCGCGATTGGAGCATTGTCAATGCCTCTGCTGCACGCTGAAAAAGGAAAAACAACCCTATTGCCCTATAGCGATAAATATTGTCAACATTGTCGAAACATTTAAGGATAAAATTTCTTATGAAAAATGTTTGGTCAGGTGCATCACCCCCGAAAGGAGCTATCAGAAAAAAACCGCACTGATGGTGGGACTTTCATCGCTTCTGGGGCTTATTATGGCAACCAGCGGATGCCCCATGATGACACTATTTAAGCCGATGGCGCGTTTCCACCTCCCGTTTGCAACGGTGGAAGAAACGATTGTCAGGGCAACATCCATGTATCTATTAGGAGAATATTTTGCATACAGGCGCAATCAAAGACCGGATTTGGAGCTAAAAAAGCTTTGCGGCCACTATGAAACGATTAAAATTTTAAATGCAGGGATGCTGGCACGAATCAGGGACGCCAGCCCCAAAGATTCCGATAAAAACGCCATCGTGACGCTGCATTCAATTTCGGACATGCTTTCTATGGAAATAGGTACCAGCCTGCAAAGCGTCGAATATTTGTTTAACGCTAATGCTATCTTTGAGTGCAAAGGGGCGATACGTTAAAATGATAAACGAAGTTGTCATTCTTATTCTTGAAGCGATGGTCGTGTATCTTCTGGTTCTATGGGCGCATTCCCTGCGTCACCGATTTGGAACGGTTCATTTTTACGCCCTTATCGGCGGGCTCACCGCCATCATGTCTTGGGTGACGGATGCCGGAGTAAAAGTCGAGGTGGCCGGCATTACTTTCGTGGTGGGATCAGCTGTATTTTATACGTCATTGCTCTTGGGTGTATTTGTAGTCTATGTTTTTGACGGCCCCCGGGCTACCCGTATCGCCATTTCCACAGTGGCCGGCGTATCCGCCATGGTGCCGATTATAGCAGCGGTTTTGCATTTTCAGACAGGGCTGATTGGTACCGCCGCCATCCATTATGTGCCGCTTCCCAGTCTGCGCATCAATACCGCTTCCGTGGTTGCGACCCTGCTGGACCTTATTTTTTTAGCGATTTCCTGGGAGTATTTCGGTAAGCCCGCTTTTAAAATGAAGCTGTGGTTGCGGGCATTTTTAACCCTCTTGGGGGTGATGTGGCTGGATGTGATTTTATTTGCGACGGGTGCCTTTGCAGGAAGTCCCGCATATTTAAGCATCATGAAAGGAACCCTAATCAGCCGTTTGGTTGTTTCGGTTTTTGCCCTGCCGTTTCTCTATGTTTACCTGCATTGGCAAAGCAGCAAAAAGGGAATCGAGATCGAAAACCGTCCGATTCTTGCGATCCTGAAACAGGTGGCTGAAATCAAAAGGGAACTTTCCTTGGCGCAGCAGGAGATTGAAAGGCGTATGGCTGCGGAAAAGGAACGGGATAGGGTCATACAGGAACTTCAGCAGGCCTTATCGGAAGTCAAGACCCTGCATGGTCTATTGCCGATATGCAGCCAATGTAAAAACATCCGGGACGACAAGGGGTACTGGAAGAGTATTGAGAGATACATTCAGGAACACTCTTTGGCCCAGTTCAGTCACAGCATCTGCCCGGAATGTGCCGCAAAATTATACCCTGAATACAAAATATATGATACGGAAAATCAATAAGTTTGGTTCAAATAAACACATCAGGAGTTAGTACATGAACCTAAATGATACCGGATATTTAAGAGGCATTTTTGATTCTCTACCTATTTCGATTTTTATAATTGATTCTGAATTGCGGATACTCGATGCAAACAAAGAAGCCGTTAAAACTTTTATTGGTGAAAAATCCGTTTTTTCTGCAGTTAAACTGTGCGGAGATTTATTGCAATGCGTGAACGCGGTAGAATCCGATCATGAATGCGGAAAAACCGAATTTTGTCCAGACTGTGTTGTCAGAAATTCGGTTGCTGCCGCCTTAAAAGGGGAAAAGACGTATCGCCAGCGCTATAAAATGCGATTGCTGAGAAATCAAAAGGCGGAACAGGTACACCTGCTGGTCACAGCATCTCCATTCTCACAGGATGATAAATCATCGGCCTTGGTTGTTCTTGAGGATATTACCGAACTGGTGACATTGCGACAAATCATTCCTATTTGTAGCCATTGTAAAAAAATAAGGAAGGACAATAGCTATTGGGAACAGGTGGAAAATTATATCAATCGATTTATCGACGTCAAATTTACCCACGCCATCTGTCCGGAATGCGCTGAAAAATATTTCCCTGAATATAATTCTGATAAGGAATAAATCAGGATGATATCGTGCTGAATAAAGAAATAAATACCAATGATCGAAGGAAAGATCCGCGCTACGAAGCGGTCGTAAATGTAACAGTATACATAGGGATAGATTCCTTTCCGGGCATTATGAGAGACATCAGCATAAATGGTATCGGTATCATTTCAAAAAAGAAAATTGAACCGGGCACTAAAATTTACATCACTCTGCCGCTTAAAGGCCAATATGTCATCCAGGGAGTTGTTGTATGGTCTTCCGATTGGATTGATGAATTCGAAACTTTTTATCGAATGGGTATTGAAACATATGAAATCACCCACTCTGGTATAAAAGCTTTGAGCATACCTGAAAAGTCTGCGATGTTGGATGAAATGTTGTCCCAAATTGTTGAAGCTGGAAAAGAAATTTCTCTGAAGACCCGCTGAACTTGTCTTACCCTCTCGTCAACAACAGAATGTTCATCCATTTATCTCTTTATTTTCATTCAGCATTTTCTCAATTAATTTAAAATTTTCATCATCTAAAATATTCTCCGAGGTCGGTTTCTCTATAGTCTCTTCACTATCCAGCTCTTCAGACAGAAGCTGTCTGATATACAGCTCAACATTTCCAGATTCGATCTCAGCCATTTATTTCCTTTCGTTATCAATTTCGCTTTCAGTGTCATTTCAGAGACCAGTGTCGTAGATCATAAAAAATAAAAATTGTTCCATATCAACTTAAGGACAATTTTTCAATAGCATAGTAAAATTGTATAGTGTAGTCAACCATTTATCCAGTCCCACTCATAAACCAGCACCAAGTTCAACCAGATAACCATCCCCAATTCATTCCCAATTGATGGTTCGACTTTGTTGATGGATCTATCTGCCAGTTGAGGGGTCTACATGAATGGGATGCTGCTGCAATGGGGTTCTACGATATTTATTTTACTACCGCTACCCCTCATTTTGCAGCGATGAAATCAGAGCATCCCCGACCGCAGGGCTGAATCAGACAATTTTCATCATTTACCAGGAGACCATTTGCCTTTACCGGCAGGTGGTCTTTTTTGTTTCGAGAGGGGGTGACACCGGAAATTTAACGCAATTCTAAAAGAATCAGACCCGACAAGTACGTTCATACCTGCCAGGTCCTAACCACAAACATTTATTCGAAGGAGGTATGTTTTATGGCTAAAAAAACCATATCATCAGCAGTCGATTTAGGGCAAGAAATTAAAAAACTTCCGTTTGTGAAAAAGCGGACCAAAGGGATGGATAGAAACCATTTCTGGTCGGTTGAGCCTACTGGGGATTCTACCAAGGATTGTCAAACCGGGATGGCCTTTGCCGCCCTTGCCCTTGAGTTTATGAAAAAGAAAAATTTACGGTCTCTTTTAACATGGGTGGTGCTGGACATGCCGAGGTCCGGTGAAACGTCTGGAATTGAGATCGGGTTTCTTTCGTTCATAGCTGAAGCGGCCATGCAGAGCCTTTCCCCGCCAGCGTCTATACTGGAAAGGCATGACCAGTTGATGGGTAAGATCACCAGAACCATGAAAGACGGATTGACCTCATCAAAGCCAGAAAACGGATGTAAACCCGACCAGTAATCCCTCGAAATTCCCTCCCAAGTCCCACCGAATGCCAACTTACCAGAAAAAGCGTTTCGCCACATATCTTTAACCCGCAGCTGCCGGATCGTGGTCGAATGGTCATTTTCGGCCCACCTGAAATTTTGGCATCCATCCTGTCTCCCATTCCTCAAAATGTGAATGTCAACAGCAGAATCCGACGGAATAATTGCCTGTTGGACCCTTTGTTTGAAGGATTGGGGGTATCCCTGGCGAATTAATATAGGCCGTCAATGTGAGATTCCAATAATCCATTTAAACCAAAGCATAGAAGCGGTCTGTCTTTCGAGGCGGGCTGCTTTTCGTGTTTTGAGAAAGGAGGTTTGATATGCTTAAAGCAAGATCCAGCAACATGATTCAGGAAAATCTTTTCCAGGGGCCGGGAAACGGCGTCCCACCCCGCAAGTTCATCTCAACGTTCAGGGTGGCGCTTGTCAAAGACCGCAGCGTCACTTTTAACCGGCGCTGCCTGTCCAATTCCGCCCAGGCCCATCCCCTTATCTGCAAGCTCATCGAGGAACATGGAAACTCGGACCGGGAACAGTTTTGCATTTTGATGTTAAGCGCCAAAAACGAGATTATCGGCCTGAACATCGTATCGACCGGAGCGCTTTTTTCTGCCCAGGTGGCACCTCGGGAGGTGCTCAAGGCAGCGATTTTAGCAAATTCTGCGGCATTGATATTGGCGCATAATCACCCAAGCTCGGACGTCCAGCCCTCGCCGGAAGACATGGCTGTAACTGAGAAAATTATTAAAGCTGCAAGCCTGCTGGACATCCAAGTACACGAACATCTGATCGTGTCCCTGTTCGACGACAATTATTACAGCTTTGCCGATAACGGCGTCATCAAGCGGATTTACGACAAGCTCAAATAAATCACAGAAATTACCATCAGCAAACCGAAGGCCATTTGCCGTTTTTGGCAAGTGGTTTTTTTATGCCCGAAAGGAGGTGAAATGCCATGGCTTACACGCCGGAATTATCCCTTGAATCATCCCGCACCCTTCGCCGGATCTCGTGGGCGCTGGGGGTTCCCATGACCAAGGGGATTGAGTTTGTGTTCGAGTTTTTACCCAAAGTCCTGGACCCGAAAAAGGTCTGTGAGGGGTGCCGAGACCGCTCCAAATGCACAGGATGCGCTTTCAACCGAAGCCAAGGTTCAGTGAAGGGAGGTGAGGTTCAATGAGCATTCTTTTTCATGTGGTTGTAAAAGATCATGAGAATTCCGGGTATGTCTGGGACGAATTTTACTGCCCGAATTGTCTGGAAAGATGGTTGGTTCAGTTTAATCACCTGGAAATTCTCCGCAAGGTCCAAACAACCCCGCAACACCTGTCGCGCTTGTATCCCCTGCTTGTTAACGAGCCAAGCTGCAGGGTGTGCGGCGCTGTGTTCATGCATTAAACCTTTTTCACCCAAAGAGAGCCCGGTGAGCATGTCGCTTGCCGGGCTTTTCGTGTTTCTAAACCCCATTTAAATCAAAAGGAGGAATCACCATGTTAAATCAGAATCAAGAAACCAAAAGAATCAACACCGCCGAAATCATTCTGCCTGCCGAAGTCAGCCAGGATGAAGCAGCAACCTTTCCCATGACCTTGCCACGGTCGCCCCTTGACTCGCCGGTCGAGCGTTTCTCAAAGGACCTGGAGCGCCGCGAAGACAACCGCAAGGCGCTTTTAAGATGGATTCAATCCAATCTTGTGGCCGGGATCGACTTTGGCCAGATCCATGTGGTCGGCAAGGACAAATGCCGACTTGCCAGGGAAGGTCGCGCCGATGAATGCATCGACCCCCGGCACTGGAGCAAGCCCTCTTTATGGAAGCCGGGAGCCGAAAAGATCTGCGGTATGCTGGGGCTGATCCCCAGGTTCCCGAACCTCTCTGAATATGAAACCGCTGCGCTTCGAGGTGAGGATCTTAAGGTCATCATCCTTAAATGCGAGCTTCACACAGCACACGGATTTGTGGCAGCCGAAGGCACCGGCGCCCGGCGAATCGCCCAGGATAGCGGCGACATCAACAAGAGTTTTAAGATGGCTGAAAAATCCAGCCACATCGACGCCACGCTCCGGGTAGCCGGGCTGTCCGAGCTTTTCACCCAGGACATTGAGGACATGGGGATTGGCATCAGGGGAAGCGTCTCGCCGAACGCCGAGAAGCAGACTCCGCCCCCCAGACCTGAGCCGGATCAACCAAAACCGACTCCAGATAAACCTACCGGCAACAATCAGGCCGACGCACCCGCCAACCAGCCCGCTCCCAACGGTCAGGGAAGCGGCGGAAATCGCATCACCGGCAAGCAGTACAAATTCATCATGGATCTCATGAAGGAAGCCGGAATGGACAAGCGGGCACTAAACGAGCACTGCCGGAAAACCTACGGCTCCGTGCTGGATCACATCACCCGCGCCGACGCATCCAGCCTTATCGACTGGCTCCGCAGCCACTAATTCATTCAACTCATTTAACCCAGGAGGGGGAAGGTCAAGCGGCCTTCCCTTTTTCATACCAAAGAAAGGAGACCCTCATGAGCAGAAAAGAGGCTTTAGCAGAGTTCCAGTCCGAGCTTCACATTTCCTACAGCCAGATTTTCACTTATCTTACGTGCTCTTTAAAGTACCTGTTTCAGTATGTCCAGCAAAGACCCCATGAGCATGTATCCATCGCCCTGCCGTTTGGTTCCGCGATCCATTCGGGCATCGAACGTTTTTACCGGGGATTGAAGGATAATGGCGTCATGGCGCCTCTTGAGACAATCCAGAAGGTATTTGAGACCCATCTTTGCGCGGATCTGGCGCAAAAGAAGATCCCGATTCTCTATAAAAAAGAGACGCCGGACCGTAAGTCCGCCATTCAGATGGGCAAAGCTCTGTTGAAGGCATTCTACGAGAACATCGATCTAACAGGATTTGAAGTCGCCGGAATCGAGCTCCCGATGACCGCAAGGCTGTTTAACGAAGACGGACAGCCCATGGACATGATGGTAACCGGCATCATCGATTTACTCTTAAAGGATGCCAAGGGGTATCTTATCGCCGTTGACAACAAGACCGCCAAGCAGCCCTATGCCCAGGAAACGGTGGATCAGGATCTTCAATTGACATCTTACGCATACCTTTTGGCAGCCAATAAATACGTTTTCCCCACCGCCGATGTGTATTGCCGGTTTGATGTTATGCGAAAACTGAAAGAGCCCAAGTTCGAACAGCATTACACCATCAGAACCGCAGCCCACCGCCGAAAGTTCGCCAAATTAGCCAATGCCGTGCTGGCCGGTATCGATGCCAGGATCTTTATCCCTTCTAAAAGCTGGATGTGCGCAGACTGCCAGTACATCAGCGCCTGCCAGGACTGGTAAATCTTTAATCCCAAACCCGAAACCCTGGTCGCCGGTCTTTTTCTGACCGGCTGCCGGGGTGTTTCATTTTTAAGGAGGTTCAACATGCCCATCAAAATCGTATGCGCCTGGTGCGGAAAATCCATGGGCGCGAAGCCGGGCGATGCTGTCCTGCCGGTATCGCACGGAATTTGTCCGGAATGCAGCGATAAATTCCAATCCGAAATAGATCTCAATCAACCCGATAATCGAAAGGAGGATGACAAATGAATGCCAAGGTAAGTGAGGTTTTAAGTGCCGTCCTGGAAAGGTTTAAAGACAGCGACATCCCCGAGGCGGTGGCTTACAGCCTCTATCCCATCCCGGACATCCCCAGTGCCAGGTGGTCGCTGATGAATCGGACGCTGATGTTTTTGGGAGGCACCCGGGATGCCAGGGGCTATCGCCAGTGGCAGCAGGCAAACCGCTTTGTAAAAAAAGGAAGTAAGGCCCTTTATATCCTGGTTCCCTTTGTCCGCAAGGTGGATGGAAGCGGCGATGAAAAAGAGATGCTCTACGGATTCGGGTGTAAACCGGTCTTTTCGGTCGAGGATACGGATGGAGAAAAGCTCGATTATCAAGAGATTGAGCTTCCGGATCTGCCGCTTCTTGACCGTGCCAGGGAGTGGGGCATTTCGGTCAAAGCCATTCCGGGAAAATATCGCTATCAGGGATTTTATTCCCAGGACAGAAAAGAGATCGCATTGGCTACGCCGGAAGAGCGGGTGTTTTTTCATGAGCTGAGCCATGCGGGTCATCAAAGGATCAAGGGCAAATTGACTGGAGGCCAGGACCCGATGCAGGAAATCGTAGCCGAACTTTGCGCTGCGGTTTTGTGTAAGCTTGTCGGAAGACAGCCCAATGACACTCTGGGCAATTCGTTCAGGTATATCGAAGAGTATGCCGAGAAAATCAAGATGAGCCCGCACAGCGCCTGTCTCAAGGTTATGTCCGAATCTGAAAAGGTCCTGAAACTCATCCTCAGTAAGGATTCTGAAATCCCGGTTCAGGCTGCCGCTTAAAATCCTGCCGGGCAACCCATGCCCCTGCCGTCCGATTGTCGGATGGTGGGGTTTTTTTATTTCATCACAATCAAACCATGAAAGGAGTTTGAAAATGAGAACAAACACAACACTGGAAAACGTAATCAGCCGGGTCCACGAACAATCTGACAACCATTACGACAACATTGTCGCCGTCCGTGACATGCGCTTTGACAGCCTTAAACGAATGACCATCGCCGGTCAATCGTTTGGGGTGCTGCCAAGCGCTCAACGTCTTCTGGCTAATCGCCTGCGGGTGCCGTTTTCGTACCTGGTTCGTTGTCCCCAGGAGCTGCAGGCTGAAAACCTCAACTACTGGATCGAAAGGGAAGCCCGCATTCGGCAGTCGCTCTTTTGCCGGTTTGCCGGAAACGATGTCCGGGCGGTCTTTACCGAGAGATACACGGCCATCGACAACATGGAGGTGTTGACCAAGATGCTGGAATACGGCTTTTCCCCGTCCATGGAAATCCAGCTTGCCCTGGACAACGACATGATGGTGCTGAAAGTCCCCGAATACGACCGCCAGTTTAGCATTTTCGGCGATGACAAGATCGTCCCCGGCATCTCCATCGCCAACTCGGAGGTCGGTGTTCTGGCTCTGTCCATTGAGGCTTTTTATTACCGCCTCATCTGCACAAATGGAATGATCGTAAGGACCCTTATGGACGCGAGATACAAGCACGTATCCCGCAAGATCATGGATGAGTTTCCCCTGGTGCTGGAAGGCGTCATCAGCCAGTCCCGCCACGGTAAGGATCGGTTCCTGATTTCGACCCAGACAAAAGTTGAAAATCCGGAAAGGACCATCGACGCCTTTGCCCGGCAGTTTCAAATCACCCAGGAGGAAGCCCAGATCGTAAAGCAGGCGTTTTATCAGGAGCAAGGCGCGACCATGTTTCATGTCATTCAAGCCTTCACGAGGGCTGCACAGTTCCCTAACCTATCGGCATCCGATGCCTACCGGCTGGAAAAAGCCGGAGGACACATTCTGGGAATGGTGAAATCGTAATCAGCTAAAACAATCAATCAGCGAAAGCCCTGTCATCCAGTGATGGCGGGGCTTTTTGCATTTATGGAGGGAGGTGACCATGAAACATATCGGTATTATTGGGGCAAGAAAATTTAAGGACAGGAAAGTGGTAATCGAACTGGTCCATTCGCTTCCGGCTGATTCCATTGTGGTGACCAGCTCATGTCGGGGCGTTTGCCAGTGGGCCGGAGAAGCTGCCAAAGCGCGAGGACTATCGGTAAAAATCTTTTCGCCGGATCTGACCCGCATTCGGGACCGGATCGAGATGGTGGAGCGCTATTACGAGCGCAACCGGCAATTGATAGCGGCCTGCGACATCGTTCATGCCTTTATCAGTAAAGAAGCCGGGCTTACCGGAGGCACCAAATTTGAAGTTCGGTATGCAGAGCGCCTTGGCAAAGAGGTGTATCTGCATTGGGAATACTCTGGTGTCCAGCGGATCGGACAGAAACAAAAAGGGCTGCCCTTTGGTCAGAGCGATCAAAACTTTGCCACGGGATGGCTGAAATTCTTTTCTGAAGCATTGATCTGAAATCTTACATCTATCTGCGAATGCCCTGCAAGATTCTTTCCGTCGGGGCTTTCGTCATTCCGGAGGTGTGATCATGAAAAAGAAGCGCAAGACCCCATCCGAGGGTCCGGAGCAGCTGGGTGACATCATAAAACGTGTTCTGGGCGGACGGACATTTATGCTGGACTGCGGACACCATCGAAAGATTTACCCCGATTCTTACAAAGATACGGCAATTTACAACCGGTGGAAATTTAAGGTCGTCTGCCGCCAGTGCAGCCATTAAGAAAAACTTACAATTAAACCGTTAACCATAAGGCCGCTTACATCTTGTGTGGGCGGCTTTTTTCTATTTGTGGGGGTAAAATCATGAGATTAGCAGCACAGGCAAAGATGGGGTATTACCCCACGCCGCCGCAAGTCGCATCCCTGATTGCGGCAATCCTTACCAGAAACGGCAAAGGCGGCATCCGCCTGCTTGATCCGTGCGCAGGCGAAGGCAGCGCCATCAAAGAGATCGGTAAAAGTTTGGATGCCGAGACCTACGGCATCGAGCTTGATACCGATCGCGGCAGGATTGCCAAAGAAAACCTTAACCATTGTCTTATCACAGATTATGCAGCCACCCGTATCAGCAACCAGGCATTTTCACTGCTCTATCTGAATCCCCCCTATGACTGGGCCATTCGAAACGATGAGGTGACGGCCAGCGGGCGCTACGAGCGGACATTTTTAAGCGACACCATCCGGTATCTTATGCCAAACGGGGTTCTGATCTATCTCATCCCCCAGAAAAGGCTGGATAAGACCATCGCTAAAATCCTGGCCTACCGGTTTAAAGACGTGAAGGTCTTTCGGTTCCCCGAGGCTGAATACAGGGCTTTCAAACAGATAGTCCTCTTTGGCGTGCTCAAAAAACGGCCAGGCGACGATGATGAGCTTGCCCGGTATCTGACCGATGTCGGACATTGTAAAGCCGTTGTGCCGTTTCTGGGAAAGACCGGATGCACCTACAACGTCTCTCCCTCACCGGCAATCAGGAATTTCATTTTCCGGACAACCCGGATTGACCCTGCTGAGCTTGAAATCGAAGTCGGGCGCTATGGCTTAAGAGATAAAATCAATCGTCTGGTCAAGCCTCTGACGCTGTCGGAGCGCATAAAACCGATCATGCCGCTTCGTCAGGGGCATTTGGCGCAACTTCTGGCCTGCGGGATGATGAACGGCGTGGTCTATGACCGGGACGGACGAAATCCCCTTCTGGTAAAGGGCATCACCCGCAAAGAGGTCGAAACCCGCACGGAATATGAAGACGGGAAAGAAAAGATCATCGAAACGGATAAGATCGTTATCACGATTAACGCCATCGATGCGCATGGCGAGTTTATCATAATTTCATAAAGGAGGTGAGTACATGGCGTTACCCATTATCAGGTCAAAAGGGATCGAGGCGTATTGCTCCGATCTTGTCGTTGACCAAAACACCTGGGCGTATCTGCTGTCGGTGGCCGGTTATCAAACGGCTGTAAAAGGCGTCATCGCGAGTGTTCTGGAATACCAGAGCGCGACTGTGGCTGCTGGCGGCGGCTATGAGCATATCAACAGGATCGGAGAATCCTACAGCGTCCATTATCAGAAGCTGCCGTCCGGTCTGTTTCAGGGCACCATTTTGCCAAAGATGGCTTTGCCTAACTGTGAAGAATCAAAGGATGCTTTTCTGGTTCTGGCAAAAGACACTTCAGCGGCGAGATCCCTGTTTTACGACCATCTGGAGGAAAAGACCGGGATACCTCTGCACCCGTCCTGGACGGACTGGCTGTGGAAGCTGTTTCTGGAAAAGGACTGGCTCACCCTTTTAAACACCCTGGTTGGCGGCTACAAGGGCTTTCTCATCGACATTTACGAGGATGATTTAAGGGATGCGGTCACTGTGGCTGTTAAACACAGCGCACCTGAAATCATACGATGTTTTAAGAAAGGAGAAACTCATGCAGATAAATAATCTCAAGGATTTTCTGGAAAACTACGGACCATATCTTGCTGAAAGAATCGATCACGAGCTTGAGGTCATCCATGATCCGCTAAGGGATCGGGACGAGGAGCTGACCGCGTTTATGAGCACGCTCAAAAAAAAACCGTTTCCGGTGCAAGGCGAGATGGTAAAGGGGGTGGTGAAATTCTTTAAGACCGGAAGCAGGGCCGTCTATATTACTGCAGAAATGGGAAGCGGGAAAACCCTCATGGGCATTGCCACGGCGCTGCTTTTAAAAGATAGACCCAGGGTGCTGGTGCTGTGCCCGCCTCATTTGGTCAGGAAATGGATCAAGGAAATTAAGGAGACCGCGCCGTCGGCTCATGTGTTTAACCTAAACGGCAGGCACTGTTTGTCGCTGCTGGAAAAGCTCAAAGACCCGAGACCGCTTACACGACCTGAATTTTATGTCATCGGCAGGGAGCGGGCAAAGATCGGTTATCAGTGGCGACCGGCCGCGATCATAAATAAAAGGGGCATGTTCTGTCCCCGGTGCGGCGGCATGCTGTTTGACGAAGACAGCACTCCGCTGCCGCTTTTTGATAAAAACACTCAGGGTAAAATCAAGAAAAAGTATGTCTGCCAAAATAAGATAGCCAAATGGAAATGGAATCCGGAGACTGCAAGCCACAGTCTTACCCAAGTGAAATGCGGAGAACCCCTGTGGCAGGCCGATGGCGAGAATATGAATTTTCGCAAATACATGCCTGCGCTCTTTATCAAGAATAAGCTCAAAGGTTTCTTTGATGTCCTGATTGCCGACGAGTGCCATCAGTTTAAAAATCTTTCAGGTCAAGGGTATGCCTTTGCCGCATTGTCCGGAGCCTGCCGCTACACGCTTGGACTGACCGGCACCCTGATGGGCGGTTATGCCTCGGATTTGTTTTATCTCATCTATCGCACGCATCCCAGGGCCATGCTCGATGATGACAATCCCTGGAACAATCCGACCGGCTTTATGGCAAAGTACGGAATTCTGGAAAGGATTACGATCATCCCTGAGGAAGATGGACAAACGGTCAAGTCGAAAAGGCGAACGATTGTAAAAGCTAAACCGGGGGTAAGCCCCCTGCTCATGGGAAAGATGCTGCTGTCAAATTCCGTGTTTTTACGCCTGTCGGATATGTCCGAAAACCTGCCGGATTATGAAGAGGAGGTCATCGAATTAAAGATGAACCCGCAGCAGGCGGACGCCTATGAATCGTTTGAAAGTGATATGAAAGACGCCTTGAGAATAGCTCTGGCGGTGGGTGATCATTCGCTTTTGGGTTCATATCTGAATGCGCTTTTAAGTTATGCCGACAGGATCTACCAGGGGGTGACGGTCAATCATCCCCGCACCGGCCAACTGGTTGCCTTCGGCCCCCCGGTTCAGGGCGACATGCCCAAAGAGATGGAGCTTTTGCGGATCATCGATATGGAAAGATCAAAGGGCCGGAAGGTTCTGGTTTATATTCAGAATTCTAACACCACCGACATCAGCCCCAGGCTGGCCGAAATGATTGAGGCAAATGGCTGCCGGGTGAAAGTGCTTCGCTCGGGAAATACCGAAGGCAGAGCCGACAAGATCGACAAATGGGTTAAAGAGGGTCTGGATGTCATGATCTGCAATCCCAAGCTGGTCGAGACCGGTCTTGATCTCTTAGCCTTTCCATCGATTGTGTTCTATCAGTGCGGGTACAGCATCTATACCCTGCGTCAGGCATCCCGGCGGTCCTGGAGGATTACGCAGAAAGAGCCCGTCAAGGTCTATTACCTGACCTATGCGGACACCATGCAGACCCGCGCGATGAAGCTGATTGCCGCAAAACTGGAGACAAGTTTAGCTCTTGAAGGTGAATTGACTGATAAGGGGCTGACGGCACTCTCGGAGAGTTCGGATTCCATGACCCGGCAACTCGCCAAGGCTTTGCTGGAACAGATTGAAGACAGCGGCAGTTTGAAGGATATGTGGGCAGCGTATCGCCGGAAAGAGATTCAGGCCGATTGTAATGTGTCCGGTTCCCGACCGGTTGAGGCGGAGCCTGCCGATCTGCCAGCAGATGTTGAGAAAATGAGCGTCGAGGCGGAGCAAATCGGGGACAAGGTGCTGACCGTGTCGTTTACGCAATATGTCGGCAGACGCAAAAAGATAACCCGGATAGAGGTAAAACGCTCCGAATTGGATAAAATGATGAAGGATCAGGACCGACTGGCATCGGCACAATTGATGCTGTTTTGATGGCTGGTTATTAAACGATCAAACCGAAACAAGATACAAGGAGGCGTAAAAATGGATGATTTTTTTGATGATTTTGACGAGGGCATGTTTATGGACGGCGACGATTTTGAGGATCAATTCGATGAAAACTGCGAGCCGGAGGATGTTTTCGAGGAGGGTCCGGAAAGCGCCGGTGAACCGGAGGAGACTGAATCACAGGAGGATGGTTTCTCTGGTAGGGAAGCCTTTATGTTTGGCGTCGCTATGGGATGGGCCTATGAGGAGGGACTGGAGGCAGCGGAGAGGAAGAGAATTGAAAAAACGATAAAAGATGACGAGGACAATAAAAAAGATTGAAGAATCCACGAGGAGAATGCTCAAAGTCCGTTCCGATTCTATTTCCTGCTGCTTAACAAACGCTGAATGAAATTTGGCGGCATTGACCGAACTGGATATGTATAAACAATGGCAAAAGGAAATAGCGGGAGGCAGGGTTCCATCCAGTATCAAGTTCGCCTATGTAGAATTGCCAGATGAACTGGATATTAGGCCCCTTGAAAGCCCTTGGCTTCCTCAACATTGACACGGGTGTAATGCCTCAGAAACTATCCGTCCGATACTTCCCCAGGCAGGAGCATTAACATCCAGTATCATGCTTTAACAAGGCGTTTAAGGCCGTGAATGCCTTTTCAAAGCGATCCAAGGACTCGTCAGGGACTATAAGCGTTGATGCTTTTTCCGCGAAATATCTGGCTGGTCGATAGTGATTGAATTTGGCTCTTTTCGCAAGGGGCTTGCTGTCAAAATATTTCTCCAGTTTGACAAGCACTCGGTTAGATCTGGCCGTAAGATCTTTTTGCTTCACCTTCGTTGGGAGCGACTCGGCGAACTCACTATTTACAAGTTCAATATAGAAATCTTCATCAAACATATCTTCAATGTCGGATTCCTTTTTTCCAGTATAATCAGAAAATGTATGAACGTGGCTTTTCTTCAACAGCTTTTTTCTATACAGATTTTCAATCATTTGTCGGTCACCCCTCTGGAAGTCGATTAGGGTTGCGACATTTAGGTTCTTCTGAGATCCAATTAATGCGACAAAAGTCGGCACCTTGTCAGACCCGCCAACCGGTGTGATAGTCCACCGATTGTCCAATCCAGCTCGCCCTTTAGCTTGAAGGATACCCGTAATCGTTTGGATATAAAGCAAGTCGGACGCGCCTTCCACTACGAGGCTGTTTGGGCCAATGAAAAGCGTCTGGTAAATTTCATGCCCAAGTGCCCCCTGGAGTGGAAACAAGCTGTCTGGTCCAGCCTCAAGCACATCTGTAAAAACCTTAGTGCCATCCTCATTTCGTGGGAGTTGGTCGTCGGTATCGATGCCCTTATCCTGAACAATGCGTATACGCTCGAAATGATGCGGATCGACCATAAATGGAGAGTGCGTTGTGTATAAAAGCTGATGCTTTGGGTTCGTTACGATCTCTGCTTCAAAGTATTTAATAAGGTCCTCTTGTGCCTTTCCGTGTAAAGATAGTCCGGGCTCATCCAGAAGTAGGACCAGTGGCTCATCTTGTTTCTTTACCGAAGAATACCAAGCGAGAAAGGAAAAAAACCATACGAAACCAGCTGAACGTGTTCCAAGTCCTGTCGAGACCAAATGCTTTGAGTCAAACACTTCGCCCCAGATGTTAGTGCCCTCAGTCATGCCTTCGGGATCACCTGGAAGTCCAGGTCGAACGTCAAAGATCATGCGCAGGTGTTTGTTCTGTGACCAGTACTTCAGGATTTGTGAACTTAAATGGTTACTCGCACCCTGAAGCTTATTTTTCAACTCCTGAGTCCGCTCAGCAGAAAGTAACCTGTCCAAATCTAAACGCGCTAATTCGATTAGTCCAAGTAAAGGGTAGTCAGATGGCCTCAATTTGTTATCGTCTTTACGTTTTTTAAGAGCGCCGACATTGTCATGACCGCGCATCCGATAGTACTCGCTAAAATAAAGAAACTTAGGGAAATAGGGTTTCAGGATGCTCTGCCAAAGATATAGGCCAAAACTCTTCTGTTTTAGCAGCTCGCTGAGTCGGGCGCGAAGTGCCTTGGCTTGCTCGCTTTCTCCAAGCGACTTGATTTTCTCAAGAGCAGCGGCTTTTTCTGCCTCATCACTCAGTTGCTTCGCTTCCGCTTGGGCTACAGAGAATTCTTTGTCCCGTCTTTTCCCGTCTTCTGTAAGGTAATCGAAAAGTTCTTTTATGGTTGAAGTCTTTTTCGCCTCTGACGCCAGAGGTTCAGAAAGTTCGAAGTTCTTTATGAGATTTTTCACCAAAACCCGCTCCGCAACCGGAACGTTGACATATCGCTGGCATATTCCAGAACTATCTTTTTCATATCCCTTTGAAACAACTACTTCTGGCTCCGCCAACACGCCCTCTCCATATTCATCAATAATTGCCTTTAGTTCGGGTTCCTCCAACTTGAAAGTTGCCTCGACAGCCACAGCATGAGTTCGTCGTCCACTCTCGACATTTTGTTGGTAGTCCTCGACTTCTGATCGGGGATAGTCGTCAGTAACATCGAAATTACCATCGCCCTCATTTATCGGATTCAACCGGTAAAGTGCCTGCAGTAGGGCCGTCTTACCAGCCTCGTTCTTGCCAACCAGACACGTGACTCTATCGACTTCGAAGGGATTCGAATCCCATACTGATTGGAACTCTCTGACACTCACCTTGCTTAGTTTCATTGAGACCTCCTATGTAAACTGGCTATCGTTAGTAAAAATCGTAACTATTAGTTGGCAAGTTAAATTCTATACCAGAATCTTTACAACTCCCATTTGAATGCCCTGTCAAGAATGCTTGGAAGCATGACGTCAAGTTCATAGGCTGTTCTGTCTTGGAGGGCTTTCAGCTTATCCATCTTTTTTTGGATGTTTTGAAGGTATTCAAGAATCTTATTCTGATGGCTTATTGATGGAAGTGTTATTGGAAGGGCTTTCAATTTTTTGGCATTTATGTTTGCCTGGCCAGTCATTTGCTTTCTTTCTCGAAACATGTATTCACGCCCAAACGATGAATTGATGTATCTGGCAACGAGATAAGGATTTGCCTTGTTGGCATCGAGCCGCAAACGAATTATGTAAGATGCATATCCCCATTCACCTTCCAAATCGAACACTGCGCACTTCCCCACCAATTCCGCACTATTTGTCCGATTCACCAGAATATCTCCGGGACGAAGTATCCATTTCTTGGAATTTTTTTTTGAAATTTGAAGGTACTTCAAATCTTTTATTTCAAGCCCCCCATTTTGTATGTTCCCCATACGCAAAATAGGGACACCGATAGGTTCATCATGGGTCCTTTCCGATGTTCCATAGCAATCATCAATGACATAATCCCCTAACCATCCTTCAGTCCAAGTTCCATTTGTTCTATACTTAAAAAATTGGACAATTACGGCATCCAGGAGACGCTCTGTGGCAACTCTACTTTTTTTTCGGAGGCCTTTTGTTTCTTCAATTTTGGCAGCCAACCGCTCTATTTTTGCCACTATGCGACGCTGTTCTGATAGAGGAGGAAGAGGAATTTGGTAATCAAGTATTTGGTTGGCTTTGATTGCGGCATAGTTCGTTGAGCCTTGCGCTTGAACTTGGTCGCGGAAAAGAGGGGTTCGGACGAAATAGTCGATAAAAGCGACATCGATTTTGTCATGATTCATCGTGTAAAGAAAATAGTGGCTGCTGACAATGGCCCCATCAAGTTCTGATGGTACGACACCGAAGCCGCCAACTTTTGCGTCGATTTCGGCCACAAGCAGTTCGCCAGAATGACAAACCTGTTGTTTCTTGGTTTTTATGATGCTGCCCTCAACCTCGTCTCTTAATACGACACCTTTTGCGTGTAACTGAACCCGGCACCGCTTGTAACTTTGATTATCGTCAATCTGGATGAACTCTTTCCGATGCGATATGACCTCTCCGAGCCTTACTATCGGCCAGTCAAATAAAACCCGGTTCATGTGTTCGCCTTTCTGAGTTCTGCCCTGATTTCTTCCATAATTTTTATGATACGCAGTTCCTTTTTCAATATATCAGCCGCCAATTCTTCTGGGGGTAAGTGTTCAAGCGCATCGGTACTATTAGGATTTTTCAGGTCAAGATTACAGGATATAAGGTTCCCGCCGTCATCGTATTTAAGGACATTTTCAGCATTGACGCTCCAAGCATTTCCATTCTCTTCCCTGCGTTTCTTCTTAAACCATGTAATACAATCCGCAAATTCCTCGAACCGCATAGGCATGGTTTTGGTGTAGTTTTTCCGCCCCTCCGGCAGAGAGATTTCATAATACCAGATAGTTTTTGTTGGCCCAGAGCGGTCAAAAAACAGCAGGTTAGTAGGAATGTTGGTATAGGGGGCGAATACTCCGTTAGGCAACCGGACAATGGTATGGAGGTTGAACTCTTTGAGCAGTCGTTCCTTGATACGAGCGCAGACACCATCACCAAAGAGCGTTCCGTTGGGAACAACAATAGCCGCCCGCCCTGGTTTTGCATTGTTTTTTTCTGGCCGTTTAAGCAAGCGCATATGGAGTTGGAGAAAAAGAAGGGCGGTTTCAGAGGTTTGGAGGTCATCAGGAAAATTTGATTTAATGCCGGTCTCTTCCTCACCACCAAACGGAGGATTAGTAAGGATGACATCAACGCGGTCCTTGTCCCCAATTTCCTGGACTTTGATGTTTAGCGAGTTGTCATAGGTAATGTGGGGGTATTCCAAGCCGTGTAAAAGCAGATTCATTTGACACAGCATATAAGGCAGGGATTTGGCTTCCTGCCCGTAAATTGAGCGTTCTTGGAGCATGCGCCGGTCTTTGACGGACTGGCATTGTTTTTCCAAATTCGTGTATGCTTCTACAAGAAACCCGCCGGTTCCGCAGGCAGGGTCAAGGACTTTTTCTCCAAGGCGAGGGTCGGCTACAGCCACCATGAACTGGACAACCGGCCTTGGGGTGTAAAATTCCCCGCTATCTCCGGCGGCATCGCGCATCTCACGGAGCATCGTTTCATAAAAGTGGCTCAAAGTATGGATTTCTTCAGAGGAATTGAAATGGATGCCGTTAACCTTGTTGATGACATCCCGAAGCAGATACCCGCTGACCATACGGTTCTGGACACCTCGAAACACGTTGGCGATGACATCCCGCCGTCCGTGTCCATTGGCAGATTGGAGGGCGCGTAGATAGGCCAGCAGCCCCATGCCCTTTTTACCATCAGGTCGCATGGCTTCATCTTGATTGACAAAGCGTATCAGGTCCTCTCCTGTAAAGCCATCCTCTGGTGAAGCCCAATCGCGCCATCGGTAGGGATGTTCGATGTCTGGCCGGTATTTATTTCCAGAAAGCGCCGCTTCCTGCTCACGGATTTGTTCCATGTCATCCAAGAATTTTAGGAACATCACCCAGGTCAAGAGGGGAAGTCGGTCTAAATCGCCGTTTAGTCCCTTATCCTTGCGCATGATATCCCTTGCGGACTTGATAAGAGACCCAAGCTGCTGGGCCGTTGTCATCGGCTGGTCGTTTTTGACTTTCTTTTTCCCTACCATCTTACAATTTCGCTCCTGTCTCAATCATCAGCATCAGTCTATGCTGCGTAAAGTTGCTGTTGAAGTTCTGTCACGGCTTTTCGGAGATTTTCAGCCCCACCGAACAACTGGATTATTTCCGCGACATTTCCCCTGTTTGAAATAGGGGGACCCTTCAAGACATCGGGGAGGCTAAATTCTGCCACGCCGTGTTCGGTGTATTGGTTCAGTAAATCATCAAGTACGGCACGTGCATCAGGTCCGTATTTCTCGAAAAAATCCTTGCGGTCTTTACGCAGCCGGTCCGCTCGCTCACGCCTTGTTCGAAGCGGCGCATTGTATGCCACATGACAAAGAAGGTCAAAGGGGTCCGCTTCGGGCTTGTTTGTCTGTTTCACAAGTTCGTCAAACTCAATACCCCTGTCGGCCAGTCGCTTTATGATTTCTGACCTATCCACAGGATTTGCCCAACGTGAGCGTAATTCAGCGGCTTTGGGGTACATGGTGCGTATCGTTTCCGCTGTATAGTCCGTATATTTGATGACACGCAGTTGTTTTCCATCCGCATCCAGTTCATAGACAAGATGGGCGGCGATTTCAACGAACCCTTTATCCACATAGTATTTACGGGCAGCATCTTTCGGTGGCTCGGTAATAAATGGCTTTTGTTCTTCGTTTATTTCAGGTTCAAATGTGCCCGCCGGTTTCTCTTGTTCCAAAACCGCCTGTTCAATAGTAAGGCCATTCTCATCAATCGTTTCTTCGGTCACCAAAACGGGGTCGCCATCAAAATCCGGGTCTGAAAAGTGTCGCGTGGCAGAGCCGGTATAGTCCAAAATACTAAAAAAGTATTTTCCGTAATCATCCCGGACCCGCGTACCGCGCCCTATGATTTGTTTAAATTCGGTCATCGACCCCACGACGCGAGCAAGCGCCACATTTTTCACCATCGGGGCATCAATGCCGGTCGTAAGCAGGCGTGATGATGTCAAAATGACCGGTGTCGTTGTTTCCAGTTCTTGAAAACGGCTGAGATGTCCGCGTCCGATAGCCCCTTCGTCAGAGGTTACGCGACATACATAGTCAGGGTTTTCTTTGGTCAAATCATCGTTGAGATTATTCAGTGCCCGACGCATTTCATCTGCGTGATCCTGATTTACGCAGAAAACAAGGGTCTTGTCATAGCGGTTGGACTTTTTCATAAAGTCGGCAAGATGTCTGGCTATGGCTTCCGTACGCGCTCGTAATGCCACTATTCGTTCAAAGTCATTGGTATGGTATTCCCCATCGGGGATTTCGCGGCCATAACGGTCTAATTCACCTTTGGTAGGACGCCATCCGGCAGCGTCCACAGAGGTGATGACGCGATGAACACGATAGGGAGCTAAAAAGCCATCCGCTATGCCATCTCTCAGGCTGTAAGTGTAAATCGGGTTGCCGAAGTATTTGTAGGTGTCGCGGTTATCTTCGCGTAATGGGGTTGCCGTCATGCCCAGCTGGTGGGCCGGTTCAAAGTATTCGAGAATTTCGCGCCAGTTGCTCTCATCGCTGGCACTGCCACGGTGGCATTCATCTACGATAATCAGGTCGAAAAAGTCCGGAGCATACTCACGATACAAGCCAGGACGGCGCTCGTCCCGAGCCATAGACTGATACAAGGCGAAGTACATCTCACGGCTCTTGATGACCTCGCCGTTTTCGATTTTATGGCGTGCCTCACCAAAAGGGGTAAAGGTCTTATCCTTGGGGTCATCTACCAAAACGCTTCGGTCAGCCAAATAGAGTATTTTTGGTCGCCGGTATTCCCTGCTCTGGTTCCATCGGCTGGACCAAAGCTTCCAACAGATTTGAAAGGCCACGAGCGTCTTTCCGGTCCCGGTGGCCATGGTGAGCAGAACGCGTTTCTTGCCTTGGACAATCGCCTGAACAGCCCGGTTGATAGCGATTTCCTGATAGTAGCGGGGTTTGCGGTTGGCTTCCAGATAAGAAGCCGTTAGAAGCCGTTCGGCTTGGGTATTGGTCAATCCTTGGCTTTCACGTTGTCGGTTCCAAAGGTCGGCGGGACTCGGAAAGGCATCAAGCATTGTTTCCTGGCCGGACAGAAAATTAACCTCGATTATTTCGGTACCATTAGTGGCATAGGCGAAGTTGAGGCCCAGGACTTTCGCATATTCTTTGGCTTGTTGGAGGCCGTCACCGGCTGATTTATAGTTGGCTTTTGCTTCGACAACGGCAATGGGGAAATCACGAGTGTATCGGAGCAGATAATCAGCACGCTTTTGTTTGCCACGGCGGATTGTTCCGCCTGACACGATAATGCGACCATCGGTAAAGGTGCGCTGCTCTGTAAAGGAGTGTGGCTCTGTATCCCACCCGGCATCAACGAGTTTTGGCAGGACGAACTTGCGGCAAGTATCTGCTTCCGTTAGGCCGGTCATAATGAGATTCTCCATTTTTTTCAGACACATCAATTTTTCAGCATATAACACAAAAGGGGGGTTTTAGCCAAGAAATGTCTGAGAAAGCTGGAAACCCTTGGCTTTCTGTTTTTATGAATAGTTCGGTTACATGACGATCCAACATCCAAATAATCTATCCTTCGTAAATATAGAAACGATTACCCATCCCCGAACCCATCTTTCAATCACGGGAATAAACTAACCTCTGCATAATTAGAAAAGGGTTATTTTTAACCCATAAAAATACTAAATTTGTGGAGGAAATATTTATGCAAAATAAAAAAATTACAACATTTAGCATTGGCGACGCCAGCAGAATCACCGGCGTCAGTCAGAAAAAATTACGATCCTGGGAGGGGAAACACATTCCAGAGCCGGAACGGATCGTCTGTGGTGACCGCGCTTATCGGCGCTACACACAGAACCAGATCGACCTGATATCCCGGATAAAGGAATATCAGGATGCAGGGTTCACCCTGTCGGCGGCTTCAGAGAAAGCCTGCGTAGAAATTTTAACAGTCGGAGGAAACCAATAATGAGAAACATCAAAATTAAAAATAATACAACAAAGACCTGCCCGCTTTTAGGTGAAAAATGCATTAAAGCCGATTGCGGCCTTTTCAATGAAAAGTTTGAGCGCTGCGAGATCGGGCTGGTGGGGTACAATTTGTATCTGCTGGCATCGGCCATTAAGCAGCATCCGGAATTAAAAGACCCTGTCTGATTAGCCAGGTAAAAACGGTGTGGGTTAAGCAGGGGTCGCCCCCCGTGCTGAAAAGAGTGCCTCTCCACTCCCACCCACACCAAAAAAATATAAAGCGAGGGGATAGTATGGGAGGATATTATGAATGAATGTGCAAATGACATAACCAATGACGAATTGATTGAATTCGATGAAGATAGTTTTGAATTGGCGCTGGTTCCATCGACGCCCGAAATGGACCCCAAAAATCTGGCCTATGGGCTGAGAGAATGGTTTAAAGCCCAAGCCCGCAAAGCGCCTCTTGAAAATAAGAAGTCTGTTGATTTTAGCCCATGGTGGGATGAAAGACCCGACGAAGATGCCAAAAAGTACGACTATACGGAGGAATACCGGGAAATTGAGGAAGAATCAGCCCGGACTCCGATGTACGATTTCGGCACCGGCAAAATGTCCAACGAAAAAGATATGAAGGACTTTTATGGTTCTGATGTCATCAGCCGGGTTCGAAGGGAAATCCGGGAAAGTTATGAAATGCCGGATAGGGAAAGGAAAGACGGCCAAATCGGCAAAGAATTATGGCAGGAGCTCAGAGATATCCGGGCGGGTAAAAAACCGCGATCCGGTCCCGCGAGCCAGAATAAATCTACTTCAAATCAATCTTCAGCAAACTCAATCGAAGGCAAAAAGAAACCCGCAGAAAAATTGAAGGAACAACCATCCAGGGAAATAAATGTGGTCCAACGCAAGCGTCAGAATGGAGATGACTACTTTCTGAAAACCGAACGAGGCACTATCAGAAACGAGACATACCGGGAGCTGTTCAAGGGACCCAGTCTTGTTTATGAATGGCTGTGGGCCAATCTTGTCCGGAAAGATTGGATCGATACCAAGGGATACCCCATCAAGGAAAAATATTATGATAAAGGCCTCCTGGCATATTGTTCGAGTATTGAAAAGATAGGCAAAAATTGTGGAATGAGCAAAAATACGGTCAAAAAATATATCGACCAGTTTCAGAAGGCCGGAATAATCAGGATTGAGCCGCTAACCCCTCAAGGAAAAAAACGGGGACAAAGCGTTTTCATCCTTGGCACCTGGTCCTTGGAAGATGGCGAACCGGTTGAACGCTTCTTTCGTGATCAAGTTTTTCTGAGCGAGAAACGGTCAAAAATTGACCAATTGAAATCGGTCAAAAATTGACCGTATTTTCTCAAAAGTCGGTCAAAAATTGACCGTATTTTTTTCAAAATCGGTCAAATTTTGGTATGTATAAGTAGATGAGTTTTTAAATAAATGAGATCTAAAGAAGATGAGTGCAAAACTCATCATCTTTAGACGAATGAAAAACGCAACTTTCGCAGGACAGACAGGTTGACCGCCAGAAATCAAATTATCTTGATGCAGTAGGATTTTAGATTTTCCTGATAAAGCCTGTCTTTCACAGAAATCTGAGCCACGCCCGAGCAACGCCCCCGGCTTCCAGCTGAAACATTTTCCGACCAAGCGCCCCCGGCAACAGGATGCTGATTAAGCCCGGCCCCATCAACCGGAAATGATGCCAGCGCCGGTAGTGGTAATAGCATCATCATCATGTTAAGGTAGACCCTCATAAACCACATGAAAACAGCCTTCTAAACCATCGCTGTGATGAAGCCCTCTAAACCAGTAATGCCTTAGGCATTTCAGAGCGAAGCTCAGTCCCTCATAAACCACTTGATTCAGCAATCCTAACTGCGAATTCAGTCTCAAAAACATCCCTATGGTAGACCCTCATAAGCCAGTAAAAACCACTTGGTTCAGCATTCCTCAAATCAGGTTCCATTAAATTAGCAGTCATAAACAATCAGTCCTATTCTAACCTCTCCATAAAATTCCAAATCTTGTAGTATCAGCTTGTTCATGCTATTGAGCATTCGAATTGTCATGCACTTGGATCGACTTTGATCATGCATTAGAATCTGAAGGCAAAAAGGAGCATATCGGCATAACGCTTACAGATAAAAAAATGCAATATAAACGCAACACAGCGAAATTTATAACCGCGGGGCTGGCTTCAGCCATTTTTTTCGGCGCAGCTACGCCAGCCAGTAAAGTCTTGCTCGGTGAAATTCAGCCCCAAGCGCTGGCGGGATTGCTATATCTTGGAGCCGCATTGGGCGTGCTGCCTTTAGTCATTAGGGAGGGGGCCTTTCGGTGGCCATGGCAGGCCGGTCGGCGGACCCTATTCCTTCTTATTGGGGCTATCGCATTTGGGGGTATCCTTGGGCCATTGCTGCTTCTGCTCGCCCTAAAGGCTGCCAAAGCAGGGTCTATTTCCCTGTGGCTTAACCTTGAATTTGTTGCCACAGTTATTTTGGGGCACTTTGTATTCAGAGAGCACCTAACGGTGCTGGGATGGATGGCTGCAGCCGGGACGATTATTGCCGCTCTGCTGTTAGTGGGGGGTGAGGGAAGCGGGGGCGTTCTTCCTGCTGTCCTGATTACTGCCGGATGTATCTGCTGGGGTTTCGATAATCACTTTACAGCTCTCATTGACGGCATCTCTCCGGCTCAAACCACCCTATGGAAAGGCATTGTTGCGGGAGTCTTCAACCTGCTTATCGGCAGCGCCATTGCCGGTGGCGCCGGTTTTCAGGGGGTCGTTATTGCGGCTTTGCTCGTTGGGGCCGTATCTTATGGTTTCAGCATCACACTTTATGTTACCGCAGCCCAAGGTCTGGGGGCTACCCGAAGCCAGATCATATTTTCAACCTCACCCTTTTTTGGCCTATTGCTTTCGGTTACCCTACTCGGGGAAGCTTTTACTGCCGCTCAGGCAATAGCTTCTGGAATTATGGCAGTCTCGCTTTTCGTGTTGTTCAGCGAGAAACATGAACATACCCACCGGCACAATTCAATGGCACATCAACATGTCCACAGACACGACGAAGTCCATCACAACCATATACATGATGGAATTCAGGATACCTTGAACCATTTGCACTGGCATGAACATGATTCTGAAGAGCATGGTCATAAACATTGGCCGGACCTGCACCATCGACATGGTCATGAAGACTAAAAGGCAAGTTGAACGTCAGAAAAAGGGGACCAAGGAGGCGTTTCGTAATCATTCCCAACAAAAATAATTCATCGAAAAATTGCAGAACATCAATTTAATTCTCCCATTTTTTCTTTTCGGGATCAGGCACAAGATATAGGGGGTCAAATATTTTTGAATGTGTTGATAGTCGAGTTGATTTTGATCGGAACCTGGCCAACAGTAGTGGTAATATTCATATTGTTTAAAGTAGACCAATTAATCAGTACCCTAAACCACATCCTAAACCAATCCCCTAAAACACTTTTTTTAACCAGCCCTGTGATGGAGCCCCATCGAAATCAGTATCCAAACCCTGAATCAGGTGTTCTATCAGCGCCATCCAGCCATCGTTCTTCAAACGCATGACCGTCATCGACATGACCATCGTCATGAGGATCGTCATTTATTTTATTTCACTATTCCAGGAGGATACAGCCAGCGATGACGATATGACGATGATTTTTCGAAAACTTTATTTTTTTCTTATCAGCGGATTGATTTGGACGATGCGGACGGTTCAGACGGTGATTTACGAATTAAGGGCATGGCGCTGAAGCATCCTTTTGGCATTCCTGGCCTTGGATTAAAAATCAAAGGTTCGGAATTAGCCGTTGTGCGCGGTAACGATTAAGGCCAGTGGCGCCAAAAAACCACGCAGCGGCTTTGTCGTCCGACTGGAACTGAGGTGATTTATAAATAAGCCATTTAATATCTCTGCATATCGCTGGCCCTGTCATGCTGATAAATGATCGCGTTGAGTTTAAGCAGCCTATGACCAGTGCATCAAGAATCCAAGCTTGCCCCGCGCTATTTCATCTTTGTTTGGTCGAGACTCTGAAGAAATTCAATCAATAAAACCATTGCATGTCGCAAGATTTCCATCCACTGCTTCCTTGAAACGCTTTTCTGTTTATAGCCGGACAGCCTGTTCGCCAGTTCCTCCCATCGATCTGCCATTGATTCAATTGCCCAGTCCGAGATTCCTGTATGTTTAGACTGCTTTACAATAGAGAGTACTTTGTCTTTATGGGACTTAGCTGGCTCCTGTTTAGGGCGACGAGGAAGCAACAGAGATAAAACCATATTCATGCATTCCCTCATTGGAATTAGGGAGGTTGACGCAGTGCATTCTTGCATTGCAGGAACCTCAAAAGCAGCACATGCAGTTCCCAGCAATTCAGTCGGACTATGGTTCCCGTGTTCTTTAGTTGTTAGTCCAAATTTCTTGAGGAGTTCTAATGCTATTGATTTTTCGGCTAATTTATCGATAACTCTTCCAAGATTGATTGATGCGTCCCGGGCATCAGCCTCTCTTCCTGGTAATGCACATTGGACAAAGCTTTCTGGGTCAATAACGTCCAACATACAGGATGTGGCTGTAGAGGCCGAAGATGAAGCTGCAGAAATAGTGATCTGCGCCATACCCCGACTTATATCACTGAGATTCTCATTTAAGTATGTCCAAAACTTGATTTTTGGCTGAAAGTCAATACCGGTGGCCGTAACACAATCTATCGCCTTTGCACTTACATCAGCAAGATCGCCAACGTACTGTCCAATTTTTCCGATTTCTCTTGATTTCTCAACTATAATACGACTCTTTTCACCGCTATCTTTAATAATACTTAACAGTTCATCTTTTTGGTCTTTCATACGCCTATTCCCATCATTATAAAATTTAAAGCCCGCCATATTCACAAAAAAATAATTGGGGGCTCCGTGCCAGTTCCGACAATATTGCGTTTCAATCGAGATACTGTCGTTTTATAGCCGCTATCCACTATAACGCCCAGCTTGAGAGGTGCGAATGCAGCGCAGCGGAATGAGCATCCTTCTCAAAGCTGATGTTAGTCTCTTTCCTTGCTTCCATATTCGACATACAGAGACAAAGGGAGCGATTTAAGGTATTTATCATGTCCCGCATAGCTTACCAATAATCGATATACCAAATTATTGATATGCCCAATCGGTGATATTTTGCAGCTCAATTTTGCGTCTATGTTCACTGGCCTTGGGTAAGGAGATGTGTCGGTAGCTTTTTCACCTTTTCGGACCAATTTTTCAATTGATTTAGACATTACCGCTTGAGCGATATCAAACTCCTCTTGCAAATGATCAATCTGAGCATTATTTGGTGCCTGATCCGCATTAATGTAATTCCACAAACGTTTTAGCACCCTCTTTACTGACATGAACTCTGATTTTTTTAGCTCCTGCAAGTGGGATAGTTGTTCAACGATCAATGGAAACTGAACAGGATAATCAGATGCGAAGGTTTCAAATTTGGCCCAGGGATTTTTGCTGAGGCCATAGTAGTAAGGGATTGATGAGCATATTTCTGACCATCTAAAATTATTGTCAGTTATTATCATCGAACCAGTAGCTTGCGCCAGAAACATTGTCATTTCCATATTTGGAGTTGTGTGTGATATTAGCATCTGGCTTGATTCTTTTCCAGGCTTACCAGGGTTTAGATCTACAAACGGATCTTGAGCATTCATTCGTTTAGTATAATCGATTAGCTTGGATATCTCTTCCTCTGATAGGTCTTTAGATGTATGGCGAATAAAGGCCCGTAGTTTTTCATCAGGCATTGTAAAAATAGTGCGCTTATAGTCTTCGAAAAACAATTTTTCCATCTGTTTAAATGATTTTTCATCGAAGGCTATCGCATCTTTCCTTTTTTCAGCCGCATCCATGACGGTTTTCATCAATGCGTAGTTAAAGTTCCAAGGGTCTGGGAATAAATTAATCAGGCCAAATTCAATCCATGGAATTATTAAAAACAAGAAAAACAGATTTTTTATGGTGTTATCCCTATATTGCCCAGGGTTCTCTATAGGGCTAAATTCTTTCCTCATATTGTTTGGGTTTGCAAAAGGACTTTGAATTAAAATCTCGTCTGCATAAAAGGAAAAACAGGCTATGTTCATATACGTCACACGTGGATCGATTATACCTGTAAACAAAGCCCTTAGAACTTTAGAGTCTGGTCTTGGAAGCAGTGCAAATAAATCAGTAGATGGAGGCCACAAACCAGCGACCGCCTTATAAATTTCTGCAATTTTTTCATTGGTTAAATTTCTACGTAGCTCATCCCAGTCTAAAACTCTGCGCGTATTCACCCCCAAAATTCGTGTAACGATATCGAAAAAAAATAGGTTGCGTTCACGAATACTTAGAACGTCGCTGGCGGGCCGTTCATTATCAGGTTTATCTCTGCAACATTTCTTATATTTTTTACCGCTACCGCATGGGCAAGGATCATTTGGGCCTATTTTCCCAGCCCTTTTCTTTTTCTTTAAAAATTCGGATTCTGGTTCTCTTCGTCCATATTGATCAAAGTAAGCGGATGAACCATCTTCGTATCCAACGTATATTTCACCTCCAAATTTATAGAGCTTATCACTGGGAGGCATTAGCACTTTACCGCATTTGACCCAATCTGAATGGACCTTTTTTTCTGGGAATAACCACTCTTTTTCTTCGGCAGCTAAAAATTGTGATGCGCGAGACTTAATTATCCAATTGATATGCGAAACATCTTCTTCTGATAATTCTCTCTCATTAATGATGTTATCATATCTAATCAATGTGTTTCGAAAAGGATTTGGATTTGGTCTGAATTCTTTAAGATTCCGCAAACTGGGGTTTTTGGCATAATCTAAATTTGTTAAAATCAGACATCGATTAGAATCAAGAGGAAAAATCGTTTGCGTCCCCTGCATTTCAATTCTTGGGTCGTTTGGATATTTGCATTCAGTTGAAGTGGGCGGACAAGAAGCATTATAGACTGTCACTGGATGGTCGGACACGATAAACTTTATCTTGGAATTATTGGCCAAAACAATTTCTTTCACGGCTTCGGCCCATAATGTACAATGCAGCCTTCGGATATTCTGCATCTCAAACAAAAGCTGATTATGGGTAATCATTGAAAACTTTTGGCTTAACCATATAAGTCCTTTGGGTGTTCTAAGTTTTTGAATATCCATGTATTCAAAAACCTTAAGAAAGTAATCATGGAACAAGCGATAATTCATGTCCATTAAAGCTTTAATGGCTATTGATCCATCGCTGTCTATTTTGCCAAAAAGGTACCGTTCAATTTCGTCGTTGAGGCGCCCTAAGAAAGAAGTCGTGTACAAATCAGTTTGATAGAAACACTGTTTAGGAGAGAACGGCCAACATATTTGTTTTTTATACCTGATTTTCCCACCAGGTAATTCTATCTTCTCAGGATAAAGGTTGAGATAATGGAAGGCCCCTCTCTTTGAAGACAAAAAGTTTTTTTGATACCAGATAGGAACGTAATGGTTATTTCTGATTAAATCGTTACTCATTTTCCGCTAAGCTCGGCTAATTGGGACAAAAAATAATCAATTTCTGTGATATCCCAGCCGTGAACTTCTTGCCAGATTGCGCCCAAATTCTTCACACATTTTCTGTGAGGAATTCAAACGCTATTTCCCGTAAATCACAAGATGTTGAATTTATGAAATAATAATAAAATTGTATAGGATAGTCAACTATTTATCCAGCACCTCCCATCAGTCCCAAATACACCAGACCATACCGATACATAGCCTTGACTTTTTCCGTCCAGGCCGCCCTGGAGTTCGTCTCAATCAATGAACAACCCATCATTGAACTTTCCACACGTATGAAAAGTTGTTTCTGGAACCCCTTTGGACAGCGCTGTCCGAAAACAGATTTTGTTGGGGTCAGAGAGATGAGGATTCCAAACGTTTGGAATCTCCATCCCCCAGTGAAAAACCTTACCGAATAAATGAATGTTTCTGTTCATACGGAAACACCCCGCCAGAGCCAGCCAAATGCCAAAAGGCAAAGAAAAGTGTTTCGCCCCATACCAAGTTATGCCCGCATTGGTTTGGGTAAAAAACTGCCTGTTATTCACGCCTGAAACCGGATTATCGTTTCCTTGACGGCACCCAGATAATACTCCCATCGTAGTTAAACATTCTGAGCATCCCCGAGTGTGTAATCACCTGCAAAGGTATGATTTCGAGCAGGTCCCTTGTGGCGATTTAATATAGCGCCGTTCAGTCTCAATCCCCGCAGTACCGATGAAACCAGTGGCCACAAAACACCTGATTCAGCCCTGAATCCGATGGTCCAGCCATCGCTTCAAATTCACGATCTTGCCGCATTAGCTCGTTCATGATATTAAACATTCGAATTTTCAAGCTGGCGTAACCGACTTTAGATGGATTGGTCACAAGATTGTGGCAAAAGGATTCCCTTTCAATATTTTTGATTATAAGGTCTCCACCTTTGTACTTGATATTGTTGTGAATTTTCCGTCCATTTCATGTTGGACGCCAATTTAAACAGGGCTAATGTATATGGGCCATCATTACCTACCTCAATATTATCTGAAAGGATTTACGGAAACCGCTGATAATATGTTGTGGGCGTATGAAAAGGGCACAGGAAAAAAATTCAAAACACAAATCAAAAGCTTAGCTAACATTACAGATTTTTATTCTGAAGAAACGGAACAATATTTGGCAAATGACATTGAAGGTCCCGCAAATGCGGTACTTGATAAAATACGTGGTCAACATTTAATCAATGACGATGATAAAAATATTTTTGCAGAGTATATGGCTGTAATTTGGAAGCGAGTACCGCGTGCTAAAGAAGACCTGAAAAAAATGGCGCCACGCTTGGCGGATGGAATAGCTAAAAAATTGAGCGGTGATTTAGACCATATTATCGGTAAAAACCCTCAAAAGGCAGAGTTAATGGAAAAACGAAGAAGAGAGATAGATGATATTCTATCCATTTACGCTGTAGATCCTCCGAGAGAAATTTGGTTAGAAAATATCCCTCCTGAACGGACACCACGAATTGTCGGAGCAATCAAAGCAATGAATTGGTCATTTTGGGAATTCAACGAAAGACCTGTTTTTCTGACATGTGACAATCCACTTTTCTATTTTAGGGGCATGGGGGTCGGAAAACCGGATTCTGAGATCTCCTTCCCCATTTCAAACCACATTGTTTTATGGGCAACTTGGCGAGCGGATTTGCCGAGAAAGTTTATTAAAGCATCCACCCAGATAGTGAAGGAATTTAATCGTAGAACAATCGATAATGCGGACAGATATATTTTTCACAGCAGAGATGAGGATTGGATAGTACCTTTCATAAAAAAGAAACGGTGGAAACTGAATAGGATTGTGTAATTCATAATAATGCAAACTGCCGAATATGATCTTTCAGCCGAGTGGAAAAATTCTCATATGTTGAATAGCGGCATCAGTGTCCTATAGCGATAATTTGAGTCGAATATGATCATCTGTAAGGAGATGGTGAGAATAAAATGGAGAAGCTTACCAAGGCAGAAGGAAAAAAACGTTCGCACAGAGGACAAACGACAGAGGGCCTTCTTGATATCAAATTAATTCTTAAGGCATTGAATATTTTGCCGGGCCAAACGATACTTGATGCGGGTTGCGGTAATGGATATATGTCTAAATTGTTTTCAAATGAAGTTACTCAATCCGGGAAGGTGTACGCGCTTGACCCTGATAGACAAATCATAGATGTCCTCAAGGACGAAATTAAAGGCACCAATATCGAAGCAATAGAGGGAGATATAACTGGACAAACCCCACTCAAAGAGTCATCCATTGATCATATTTTTCTTTCGACTGTGATACATGCATTTTCCCAGCAGCAAATTAGGGGTTTTCTAAATGAGGCAAAGCGCATCTTAAAACCAGATGCTCTGTTAGAAATTGTTGAAATCGAAAAGAAAGAAACTCCATTTGGTCCTCCGTTGGAATTAAGATTTTCACCGGAAGAGCTTAAAGAAATTGTTCCTCTGGCTGCCGTAAAAACAGCACGAGTTGGCGAACACTTTTATATGCAAATTTTTCGAAATAAAGCGCGTTGACCACCTCCAAAGCGTTCCCACAAATCACTTGATTCAGCCCTTCATAAACCACAGCATAAACCGTTTAATCAAACCTGCATCATTTAAGCCACGATTGATTTTAATGAAGAGTTGTGGTATAAAGTTCAACAATCCAAAAAATAAAATGTTTTAATCATTAGTTAAAAAGAGAATCAAATCATGGCCTTAAAGAAAAGAGAATCTAATACCTATAAAGTGGGACGAGATTCATCTACTGGAAAATTCATCCCAGTCAAACAAGCTGAACGCAGAAAAAGTACCGCTGTAGTTGAAACAATTAAGATTAAGGATCGTACGTACTCGACACACTCTGACCCAATACATACAACAAGCGGAGTGAGCGGCGCTGAGATAATTAGAGGCTTGAAAATTAAACAATCAGACGTTCAGGCAGCTAAAAATCTGGTCGAAAAAAGTCAAAAGGGAAAAACTACTCACAAAAAATAAATCTAAGTGCCCATTCCAGACGAAAATAGCGTTTTTATTAATATTCCTTACGACAAGAGCTATGAGCATATTTTTGTCTCAATTATAGCGGCCCTTATTTCTATTGGAAGGATGCCACGTTGTACTTTGGAAATAGCTGAAGGTGGGCAAGGGCGGCTTACTCGTATCCATGATCTTCTTGAAAGTTGCCGAGTATCGATTCATGATTTAAGCTGTGTAAAAACCCCAGTCAGATTCAATATGCCTTTTGAGTTGGGCCTTGCCTGTGCCTTAGATAGATTCAATGGCCCTCATTCTTATATACTTTTAGAGAAAAAGAATTACCGTCTTGATAAAACCTTAAGTGATATAAAAGGTCGTGATCCCTATATTTATGGCGGCTCTATGTTAAAGGTTGTTCAGTGCGTTCTTGATGCATTAGGAAAAAAGGAGGGGCAACCGGAAATGACAAGAGTTCGCAAACTTGCGGTGGATCTTTGGCAAATTGCCAAGGAAATTAAAAAAAACAATAAAGTTGAAACGATTTTTAACAGAACATCTTATTATCGATTAATTTCTGTTGGTGTAGAGTATGCTGTGAAAAGAGGCTTTATACCTGAAAGCAATGGCGGAAATTCATCTTAAGGATGTAAATTCAATCCCCACCAAAAAATCCAATCAATCTATATATAGATTATATTTCTTGACAAACAACTATATATCGAGTTAAAAGTATAGAAAACAAGACCCTATCTGTTGTAGCAGATAGGGTCCTGGTAGAAAAAGTCCCAGTGGGGACATATTTCACAATAAAACAGTAACAGATAGTGTAAACTTGAGGGGGATCACTTGTCAAGTATAAACATCAGTTGCTGAAAAACTTCCACTGGAACGTTTTTTCAATCTGCACCAGTGGAAGGAGGGTTGATTGCATTGGCTAAAGTCAAAACATTTAAAGTGGGACGTAATGCCAGAACGGGAAAATTCATCCCGGTGAAACAAGCAGAACGTCAAAAGAGCACCGCAGTCGTTGAAACGATTAAAAAGAAAAAATAACGATTCGGTGACCTGAAAAAAAAGCCCTGCCAGATTTGGTGGGGCTTTCCATTTTGTTGGGGTTCAAAAAATCAGTTCCTCATGCCAGTCCCTCTAAACCAGTAGCCATAAATCACTTGATTCAGCCCTTCATAAACCAGCATCCAATGGTTCTGAAAAACCGGCATGATTTCAAATGGCCATAAATGGCAAGGATCTGGTTGTTAGTAAGGCTACACCATAAAGGTACAAGGATAACGGTATTTATATTACAACACTATTAAGCCGCACCATCTAAACTGCCCATAAAATTCAACATCTTGTGATTTCAGTTTTCCTATGATATTGAACATTTGAATTCTTATTACTTGCTGAAAGTTTATTTGAACAGAACCGAAGCTTTGACAAGCTATATGCGGTTAGCAGGCTATAGTGCCTCAAAATTTATGGAAATTTCAATATTTTGATGCTTTGAACGCTTTAGACCCACCCTGTAGCGATTGACAGTATATTTAGGGTATGATAAATTTATTTACCTTTATTCAGGAAATTTTTGCCTATTCAGACAAGAAAGAAATTTCGCCATCTTTTTATTTCTTCTTAAGTATTTGATTAATTATGTCGATAATATTTTCAGTCACCTGCGTTGGCGAAACAATGGCATTGTTTTTGCGTATCTTATAATTATTTTTGGATTTCAATGTTATGGGAATTAAAAATAGAAAAAAGATAATTGAACGGATTGAAAAAATCAGAGCCTCTAAGTTGTTATGCTACCTCACGGGTGACAGAAGGGGTTTTGAAACTAGAATTCATCCTGAAATTCAAACAATGCTTTATGACCATCTTCGCGAGTTTGGTCATACAAAAAGAATAGACCTTTTTTTGTATAGTACGGGTGGGGTTACCACTGCTGCATGGAGTATAGTCAACTTAATAAGGGAATTTTGTGATCATTTTTCTGTGATTGTCCCTTTCAAGTCTTATAGTACCGCCACCCTTATATGTCTGGGAGCTGATGAAATAATTATGGGAAAATTGGGACAACTTGGTCCCGTTGATCCTTCAGTACATATGCCTTTCAACCCACCAGCTCCTGGTAATATACCTGGCCAGATTCTGCCAATCAGTGTTGAGGAAGTTGCAAGTTTTATCGAATTTTCAAAAAGCGATAGATTTTTAGGATTAAAAAGCGAACAATCGCTTGTTGAGGTGCTAAAACAACTAACATCTAAAGTTCATCCCTTAGCCTTGGGTAGTGTTTATAGGGCAATTGAACAAATTAAAATACTCTCAACAAAACTTTTGCGAATACATATGACATCGGACGATGATGAAGTTGAGATTAAAAGGATTGTCGAGGCGTTGTCTAAAAATTTCTATTCTCATGATTATATTATAAATAGACGTGAAGTGAAAAATGAAATTAAACTTAATGTGATTGAAGCTGAAAAAGTAAAAAGTCCTTTTGAAAAATTGATATACGATTTATTCAGGGATTATGAAAATGAGATGGAATTAACCTCCACTTTTAATGCAGAAGCTCTTTTGGGAACAAAAGAGGAGATTAGAAGGTGTTTCAAGCGTGCCTTTATCGAAAGCGAAAAATTGACTGATTGTTTTATAACAGAAAAAGAATTTAAAAGGGTCACACAAATTCAGCCAAATATACCTACCCCTCAAATCTCTATTCAACAAAGAATTATCAAAGAGGAGTGGGAAAAAATTAACTGATAATTACAAGGAGACCTTAAGATGATTTATGATAATATTTCTGAAGTTTTGTTAGAACATGGAGAGAATTCGTCAATTCTTAGCCCAGCATGGCAAACCTCAGGAATAACAAATGGATCACAAGTCTTAAGTGGAACAGCAGGGATTTCTTTCTTGCCAGGCGCGCCATCTACAGCTATTGAATATTATGGTGAATTCACTGAATTCCTCGATATTGAAAAGATTGAACTTTTAAATAAAGAATCTCCACTTATTAAAAGTATTGAAATCGCAAGAAAAGAATTAAGAAAGGGAGGTCCTTACCTTGCCCACGATGATGTTTTCAAGGATTAATGAACCGTGGCGGAAGCCAGATATTTACCTGAGTTTGCACGCGCTCTCCAAAAATATTCAAATATCAGAAAGAGTGCCAAAAGAATCATTGAGTCTTTGTTAAAAAATCCGTTAAACTTTGGAGAACCTTTAAAGCATAACTTGACAGGACTCAGCAGTTGCCCAGTTAAAAAGAATTTTATAATAATTTATATCTATTGTAGAGAATGCCGAATTAAAAATTACCAACTAATAAATGGGTGTTCTGATTGCTATCAGACTCCAGATGAAACTGTAAAATTTCTAACTATAGGTCCCCACGATTTGGCGTACAAAACGGCAAACAAAAATTCGTTATAACTTTGGTAACTCTATCCACAGCTATTTTCATCCCCTCACTCAATCAATAAGCTTTAGTTGCTATATAGAAGCGAACCCTGGCTGGCCAAAACCGCAAAGTGCAGCCGATCGAAAAAAAACCGCATTGGCTGACTTGTAGCGGAGCATAGCGGCTATCACTCCCAGCAAAAATAATTCATCGAAAAATTGCAGAACATCTATTTCATTCTCCTATTTTCGGAATCATGTACAAAATATAGCGGCTATCAAAGATTTTGAATGTGTTGATGATCAACTTGATCTTGGCCGGAGCCCGGTTGTCGATAGTGGGAATATCTATATTGTCAAATTAGACCACTAAACCAGTCCAACAATTCAGCAGAAATGTTCAACATGCTCAGCACGCCAAACCACCAGTCAACAAGCCAGAACTGTCGGGGGTTAAGACATTTCCAGAATAAGCCTTGGGGTAGCGAATTTTAAGCAGCTTTCGGATGTGCAGGATAGAGCGTGTGCAGCACCAATAGCACCTGACGCAGATCGGCATCGGGCATGGTCTTTAGAATTTTTTCAATTTGAGATTCAATCTGTTTCCGGTCCGTAGCTTCATGCTCGAATCGAAGCATTTCCGGCAGGTCCACTTCCAGGGCCGAAGCAATTTTTACAAGAACGTTTAAAGATGGGTTCTGTTGCCCCCGCTCGATCTCACCCAGGAATTTGTAATTCACATCCGCCTGGCTTCCGAGCTCCTGTTGCGTCCAACCTTTAGATTCTCTTAGCGACCGAACACGTCGCCCCAGGAGAATGGCCGCATTTTCGTGTGATTTTTTCATGATGATCAATATAACCTGTTTAAATTGTGCCTTAAACCATCTATAAGCGGTAATTTTTCTTGACTGGAATGATATAAAAAGCATAATAGGTCGAAACACCGTTTATGGCAGGCCATATTGAGTACGTTTGCTGACCAGAAAACCGATCATTGGAGGCAGAATCGAGAACCGAAAGGAGGCAGTTATGTCAAAAAACGCTGATAGTCTTAGAAATTTAATCAGATCAATTCCTGATACAATTTCAGACCGGCTGAATCAAAAAAGCAAACGTTCAACAGTTCCGATGAAAAGTGATGAAATGGCTTTGAAAGGGGAAAGAGACCTTGCCGCCAATTATCGAAGATTATTCCAATCTATTGCAGATGCCGAAAAGAAATTGGCAAATTTGAATGAAACTCGCGGCGACATAACCACTGAAAGATACGAAGCCCTTAAAGATGAATACACCTCTTTCCTGAACACCGCAAAACCGAAGCTTGACGATATCCTGAAGGAAATTGATGATAAAATCGAAATTTGGGTGAAGGATGACGAAAAGATCGTCGAAGAATTAACCGAAACCCAGAAATCGATTCGGCAGGAAGATCGACTGTTTGAAGCCGGTGCAATTTCACGTGAAGAGCATCAGAGAAAAACAGCCCCGCTTAAATCCAAATCAAGAGAGCTCAATTCAAAACACAATAAAAAACAGGGTCAAATCAGGATACTCATCGCGGCCAAGAACCATCAACCCCCTCCCGCTCCCCCTCCGGGAAGCCATGGAGGAGACACCCCTGGAACAACGTCGAAATTTTACAAAAATCCCGCCCATGCAACCGTCTTGTCGTTTTTCTGGATGGGGCTTGGTCAAATTTACAATGACCAGATGCGTAAGGGCATTATTTTCATAATTCTTTATTCAATTTCCTCAGTCTTGATTTTTTTCGGTGTCGGTTTAATCACCACCCCCGCGCTTTGGATCTGGGGAATGGTCGATGCGAACAAGACGGCAAAAACGATTAATGGCTAAATGGCTGTACGTCTGGCCTGAAAAAGTTACTCCTCGGATCTGAAATAATTGCCGCTTGACAGTGCCAAACCTCTTCTTATTGTTAAACCTAAATTGAATTATGAAGGATTGTCTGAAAAAATGCCGTGTATTCTTATCATTGATGATGAAATTTCTGTAGCCAAAATGCTCAATGTCGCCTTAACCACGGCTGGATATAAGGTCGATGTAGCCTTTAGCGGCAAAGAAGGTATTGAAAAATATAATAAAAACCATTTCGATATGGTCATCACCGATATCAAGATGCCGGAATTTTGTGGTAAAAAGGTCGTGCGATATATCAGAAAATCAACCAAACCTTATATCCCGGTGGTCGGAATGTCCGGAACTCCTTGGGAATTGAATGGAGAATTTGACGTCGTCTTGCCTAAACCCTTTTCTCTGGATACACTTTATATCACCATCCGGAATCTCAGCTGTCGACAGTTCACTACTAAATCACCCCACCCAAACTATCTTTAGAATTCAATATGTTGCGAATTTAGTTCGCCTGTGGTATTTAAACCTGAAGTTTCAATCTGAATCAAGCTTCAATTAGGTCAGCAACGAATGGACAGGGAAGAAAATATCGGAGGGCTTCACATGTCCGGAAAACCTACCTGCGAACAATTAGCTCGGAAAATCCATGAGTTAGAAAAAGAAGTCGTTAATAACAAGAAACTGATCCGTTCGCTCCGGGAGAGTGGACAGAAATATCGCCTTTTGGCTGAAAATGTATCGGATATCATCTGGACATTGGACCTGAATCTGAAAACCACCTATGTGAGCCCCTCCATCACAAAAATCCTTGGCTTCACCCCCGCAGAGAGGATGTGTCAAGACGCAGCTGAATTAATGACGCCGGAATCTTATAAAAAAGCGGTGGATACCCTGGCAAGGGAAATGGAATTGGAGCGTGAGGGAATCGTCGATCCCGACAGATCGCACCTGATCGAAATTGAGTATTACCATAAAGATGGTTATACGGTTTGGACGGAGAATATCGTTCGCTGGATGAGGAATGATAAGGATGATATTGTCGGCATCTACGGCGTTTCTCGTGACATCACCGATCGAAAAAAGATAGAAGAGGCCTTACGCCAAAGCGAAATTCACTACCGCTCTCTTTTTAACAATTCATTGGATGCATTTTTGTTTACTGCGCCGGATGGTTCCATCCTTGACGCTAATCCGGCGGCCTGCAAAATGTTCGGACGATCTGTCGAAGAAATCAGAAAGGTGGGGCGCAATGGTCTGGTGGATATTACCGATCCGCGCTTACAGAAAGCTCTTGAAGAACGTGCCCGTACCGGCAAAGTGAATGCTGAAATTACGATGATCCGATCGGATGGAACGAATTTTCCGGTTGAAATCACTTCAACGATTTTTACAGATCAAAACGGACTGGAAAAAACCAGCATGATCATCCGCGATATTACCGAACGCAAGCGGGCCGAGGAAGCCTTGCAGGAACGTGACACCCTGTTCAAGAAACTGTCGTCTCATGTCCCCGGAATGATTTATCAGTTCAAAAGGAGGAAGGACGGAAGCTATTGTGCACCGTTTTCCACGGATGCCATCAAAGACATTTTCGGTTGTTCGCCGCAAGATGTATGCGAGGATTTTTCTCCAATCGCCAGAGTGATTTTGCCGGAGGATTTGGACAAATTAATCCACACCATTGAATATTCTGCCCAAAATATGACCCTTTGGGAATGTGAATATCGAGCGCAGATTCCCGGCAAACCGGTTCGTTGGCTATTTGGCCGATCGAGCCCGGAAAAATTAGATGACGGCAGCATCATCTGGCATGGATACAACACGGACATTACCGAGTATAAGCGGTTAGAGGAAAACCTGCGGTCGAGCGAGGAAATTTTCAGTAAGTTCATGGAACATAGCCCCGTTTATGTGTTTTTTAAGGATGAACAATTAAGGGCTGTAAGGTTAAGCGCCAACTACGAAACGATGCTGGGCAGACCTGTAGCTGAATTGCTGGGAAAATCGGTGGAAGAGCTGTTTCCATCCGATCTTGCCAGTAACATGGCCGAGGACGATAGGCGTATATTACGCGAGGGAAAGCTTTTTGAGGTTGAAGAAGAGCTGAACGAAAGAAATTACTATACCATAAAATTTCCCATACAGACCGGAAAATTGCAGTATCTTGCAGGGTTCACCATTGACATCACCGATCAAAAACGGGCGGATAAAGAGCGGGAGAAGCTGCAGGCGCAATTAACCCAGGCTCAAAAGATGGAAGCCGTGGGGAGGCTGGCAGGTGGGGTGGCCCATGATTTTAACAACATGCTTGGCGTGATTATCGGTTATGCCGAAATGGCCCTTTCCAAAATAGATCCAAATGATCCAATTCATGCCGACCTTACGGAAATCCTTATGGCCGGTAAACGCTCATCTGATCTTACCCGTCAGCTTCTGGCATTTGCCCGTCGCCAGACCATCAACCCCAGAATCATTGACCTAAACGACACCATAGAAGGGGCGCTTAAGATGCTGCGGCGGATTATCGGTGAAAATATAGACCTTTCCTGGCGGCCAGGAGCAAATTTATGGTCGGTCCTCATGGACCCGGCTCAGCTTGATCAGGTTCTGGCCAATCTATGTGTTAATGCCAGAGATGCCATCGACGGCGTGGGCAAGGTCACCATCGAAACTGAAAATACCCGTTTTGATGAGTTCTACTGTCAGGATCATGATGGTTTTGTACCTGGAGAGTATGTACTCCTTGCAGTGAGCGATGACGGCTGTGGCATGGATAAAGAAACACTGGATAAGATTTTCGAGCCATTTTTTACCACCAAAGGTGTAGGCGACGGCACGGGTCTGGGGCTTGCCACGGTGTATGGCATCGTAAAGCAGAACAGCGGCTTTATAAACGTTTACAGCGAACCGGGGAAAGGGTCGACCTTTAAGATCTATCTGCCACGTCAAGTGGAAAAAGCTGCTGACGCCCAAGAAATTGACCCGATGAAAATCCCGTCAAGCCATGGAGAAACGGTGCTGGTTGTGGAAGACGAGGCTTCAATTCGCAGATTATGTCATACGGTGCTTGAAGGACTTGGATATCGGACCTTGGTTGCCGGTACGCCCAAAGAAGCGATCAATCTGGTAAAGGCCCATGTCGGCAAGATTCATTTGCTGATAACAGATGTCGTCATGCCGGAAATGAATGGTCGTGAACTGTCAGAGAAACTCCAAAAGACGCAGCCTGACATTAAAACCTTGTTCATGTCCGGCTATACAAGCAATGTCATTGCCCACCGTGGCGTCCTGGATAAGGGGGTTGATTTTATTCCCAAACCGTTTACCCGTCGCGCTTTAGCGATAAAGGTAAGAAAAGTTCTGGATGATACCGACGGCTGATGCCATACATAAAATTTGTATTTTTAAGGTAGACCTCTAAACCAGTCCAGCCCCACCATCCCACCAAATCGGCAAGGATGATCAAGCATGAAATGCATTTTGAATTGTGAAAGACAAGATGGTTTATAGTACAGAAATCATTGCAGAAATAAGTCAGGCGTGGTGCATATAAATACCCCTGTGGCGAGCTGTGGCGCATTTTAAGGGGTCATCTTTTGAAACCAATGCTATCCCTCTTTCTGTTTTGGAGGCAATGGACGACTTGGAAGATCCGGACGATGATTTTTACACTTATTCTTTCCTTGCTGCATTCCCAAAAAATTCAAATTTAAAAATATATCAGGTTGTTATGTGATTAAAGAAAAAAAATTCTTTTTTTTAAAAAAAATGCTTGACAAATTTAGTTGAAATGTATAATTTCAACCATGATTGAAAGGATTGAAAAGATGTTTGAACAATTAACCAATAAAGAGCTGGCGGAAAGAATGGGAATAAGCCAAGGGAATGTGAGGCGGTTCGTTAAAGAGGTTTTACCGCCAGACCCTGTTGCAACGCAGCAATCAGGGATAGCTCGGAAGCATAGTCCTAACGATGCTTTTGCTGTCTTTCTTGTGAGCAAACTTATTTCAGACCTCGGCTACACCATGGTTGAAGCGAAAAACATATTGGTCGACATTGGAAAATGGCTGACCGATAAGGGGCTGTTTCCAGTTAAACCGGATGATTTCGTTCCGGGAAGTGATTTATTTGATCAAGACAGAATATCAGGGAAATCGTCGAGTTTTCCAACCGGACCCCTCGATCCAGAAAACGTCACCAATGTCTATAGTGTACCCAAAACGGTAATCCATATAATGAGAGCCAATACGGACACCGGTTTTTTCTACAAAGCATATTTGACCATCAGTGAACGTAAAATAAAAAAGATGGGGCGGGTTATTATTGAAAAACAAGAAATTGAAGATGATACGATTAAAGAAAGGCCAAAACCCAAGCTATTGGCTGATGAGATAAATATTCGCCTGTTAAATATCAGTCAGCTATTAGGTGAATTTGAGTGGAAGGTTCTTCGACAATCACCATATTAAACAGGAGATCAGGGGTTAAACCCATGTGCTGTTAATTTTTTTGCCTTTTAGTTGAAATCATTAATTTCAACTAAAAGAGCGGAATGTTAAAAAGGTGTGATTATGGATCTTGAAAAAATATTAAATTTAGATGGGGAGGCTGCAGGAGAAACTCCTGCAGACGAAATCCCATCGACGAAAGAGCAGTTATCCCTGGCACAACAGCTGGTCGAAATTGTTCTTGGCCGTTCTTCCCTATTTCATTCGCCAAAGCCTGATTTTATAGCCTATGCCGATATTCAAGTGGATGGCCATCAAGAAACCCTGGCTGTTCGAAGCAGGGACTTTATATTGTGGCTCACGCAGCTTTCATACGAAAAGCTAAATACATCGCCGAGCGACCAGACATTAAAAACGGTTATAAGAGATCTTGAAAGCTTTGCACGTTTCAAATCCTCGGAAAAGCAAGTTCATCTTCGTATAGCGGGGGTCGGCGACAAGATATATCTCGATTTGGCGAATAGTTCCAGAGATCAAGTCGAAATAGATGAAGATGGGTATCGTATCATCTCATCGTCTGAATCGCAGGTAAAATTCAAAAATCCTCCAGGAATGGAAGCCCTTCCAACCCCCGTTAAAGGTGGTTCGCTTTTAACCTTAAGGGATATCCTAAATATACATGAGGATGACGAAATAATTTTAATCATTTCCTGGTTGGTAAGCACCATGATGCCCAAAGGTCCATATCCGATCCTTTTATTGCAAGGTCAACAGGGAACGGCCAAGACCACCACCGCAAAAGTATTACGATCAATAATCGACCCGGGAAAGCCGCTATTAAATAGTCTCCCAAGAAATGGAAGGGACTTAATGATAGCTGCAATTTCTTCCTGGATTCAGAGTTTCGACAATATTTCAGGTTTACCTGTGTGGCTGTCCGACGCGCTATGCCGGATAGCTACAGGCATCGGGTTTAGAACAAGAAAACTTCGAACGGATGAATCCGAGGTTCTTTTTGAAACAGCAAATCCGATTATCCTAAATGGCATAACAGATATAGCAACAAGATTTGATCTGGCTGACCGGTCTTTAATCGTCCCGTTATCGCCGATCCCTGAAGAAAAGAGAAAAACAGAAAAACAAATTTGGCAATCATTGGAAAAAGAGAGACCAGCCATATTGGGTGCTTTATGTGATGCCGTTTCAGCCGCCCTCCGCAATGTTGACAAGGTCACATTGGAACAAAAACCAAGGATGGCCGATTCCGCCCAATGGGTCACAGCTGCGGAAGACGCTTTGCCATGGAAAAATGGAAGCTTCATGGAAGCCTACATGAAAAATCAGAGTAGCCTCGTTGATATCGCTTTGGAATCTGACCCCGTATCTTCCAGTATTTTTCGTCTTATGGATGGGAAAAGTGACTGGTCCGGAACGCCATCTGAACTTTTGGAAGCCCTGAATGTAATAACCGATCCGTCAATTCGGCGTTTCAAGGTATGGCCAAAACAGCCAAACATCTTATCGAACAGGCTCAGGCAAATGGGCGATTCATTAAAGAAGAAGGGTATTATTTTTGATCGAGGCCACTCCGGTAATAGGAATATAAACCTTTTTAAAAGTGAAGAACGGAGCAACCGCATAATAGACGACAATCCTCTGGAATTGATCGAAGTGAATGGTTCAGAAATTGAAAATGATTTTGACGACCAGGCCGGTTATCCCCGGGAGGTAAAAATAGTTGAATATGGCACCAAAAAATCACGTGAACGAGGTTCCTTATAGATGAGCGCTCAGTCCCTCATAAATATGCTTTTATCCCAGGATGTCAAATTATGGGCTGACGATGACAATCTCGAATGGGATGCACCCGCCGGTATTATTACAGACGATGTAAAAATGCAGATGGCAACTCATAAAGCCGAAATCATTGCCCTTCTCAAGGGTAATTGTGCTGACACCTATAATAATGATTCTGAAACCGCTTCCGATGAAACACCACTGATAGCTTTATTAACCCAGGAATCTTCCAAGCCGCAGCTCCTTTTACCAGAGCATCTTTCAGACGGCTGGCCGTATCGCAACAAAATCATACTTGGCGACTGCATAGAGAAGTTAATGCTCATAGGGGACGATTCAATCGATCAGATCGTGACCGATCCTCCATACGGCATCGAATTTATGGGTAAAGATTGGGATAAAGCTGTTCCTGGCGTTGAAGTATGGCGAGAATGCCATCGGGTGCTAAAGCCGGGAGCGTTTGCATTCGTCATGTGTATCCCAAGGCAGGACTGCCTGGCGCGTATGATACTCAATCTTGAGGCGGCAGGCTTTAAAATAGATTTCACATCGTTGTATTGGACCTTTGCCAACGGGTTTCCCAAAGCCCGCAATATCAACAGGGCCATTGATAAGAGCCTTGGCGCAGAGGTGAAAATCAAAGGTCGTAATCCTAACAGTCGGGAGAACTGCGATAAATCAAACACGATCTATGAAAGCGGTACGGTAGGTAAAACTGCGTATGTAACCGAGCCCTCCACCCCGAAAGCTCAAGAGTTCGACGGTGGTTATGCCGGATTTCAGCCCAAACCGGCGGTCGAAATCATAATCGTGGCGATGAAACCTCTTTCTGAAAAGACCTATACCGATCAGGCGTTAGCTAACGGTAAAGGTGCAACATGGCTGGACGATTGCAGGATACCGTATGCCCAAAATCCCGACAGAGCTCAGGTTGTTAGTAAATTTAGCGGAAATGGTAAATATGAAACAGGATTAACTTGGAGCGGAAAGAAGAAAATTGAAAATAATTTTAACCATGACGGACGATTCCCAGCCAACCTACTTGTATCCGGTGATGTATTGAATGACGGGAAAGAACGCTTCGGAGGATATTTTCCAGGCAAAAGGGGTAAGACCGAATATTTTGGTTTAGACCAGAAAGAAAGTGAAACTGTAGGGGAAATAAATGATGGCGGAACTTATTCCCGCTACTTTTCACTGGGAGCCTGGTGGTCCAAACTTTCAGAACGCTTTCCCGAAAATATCCGCAAAAATCTGCCATTTCTGATTGTGCCAAAGGCAAGCAGGACTGAGAAAGAATCCGGTCTCGAAAGTTTTGTAGAGCAGCCAATAAAAGGCAGGGACCCAGGGCAAGATGAAAGAAACGTAGCTTTTAAATCCAGACCTACCTATCGAAGGAACACGCATCCTACGGTGAAGGCGATTCAGTTGATGGCTTATCTCGTTACCATGGGTTCCCGGCATGATGATACGGTTTTAGATCCATTTTGCGGTACGGCAACAACCTGTATCGCCGCTAAATTATTAAACCGGCGCTATATCGGCATTGAAATAAACCCGGAGTATCATGGAATTGCAGTAAGCAGAATTGAGGGTATCGACCAAATTAAAAGCGGAAAAGTTTTAAGTTTGACCGATTGCCTTTTGGAGAAAGATGCCGGTGGAACGCAGAACATTTCAATAGAATACGGTTATCAGCCGCCAGCTAAGAAAGACAATTCAGATTTCATCAACAAAATTATTCAGGATGACTCTTTTGATTTGATAACAAAGTTAGAGGACAACAGTATAGACCTGGTTCTTACCTCCCCACCATACGCGGATGTGACGAGCTATGGCAAAAAAGTAGATATATATGATTCTGAAAATTATGTGATTTGGCTTCTTCCCCTTTTCAATGAAATACATAGGATTTTAAAGCCAACCGGAAGTTTCATCTTAAACATAAACGACCGAATCGTGAAGAAGCAGAGGCACACCTATGTTTTTGAACTGGTCTGCAGAGCCGTGAAAGAATCAAACCTGAAGCTATATGATCGGTACTTCTGGGTAAAAAAGAACGCTCAACCCAATTGTAACAGCAAGAGGTTAAGCAATAGCACGGAATATTTGTTTCACTTTTGCAAAAACGTGGATCTCATAAAATGGAATATGGATGCAGTGCGGGAGCCTTATAATGCAACCACCCTGGCAAGAGGGAAATATCCAGTAGCTTCTACCCAATTCAAAGTTGATGAATCCGGAATTCCGCAGCCACGATCGATAAGGGAATTTAGAGTTCACGAAAAAGGAAAGATACCCTCTAATGTTTTTAACTTTCCGACTGCCGCTTCTATAAGGGGCAAAAAGCATCCTGCCGTGTTTCATATTGATTTGCCGAGCTGGTTCATCAAGGCATTAACTGATGATGGCGACCTGGTGTTAGATCCTATGTGTGGTACGGCGACAACCTGTGTGGCCGCCAAGCAATTAAATAGAAATTACATCGGCATCGAAATAAATCCAGCATATCACAAAATGGCTACCGAAAGAATCAGCAGCGTAAATTTGGTCGAAAAGAAGCAAAATGACGAGCCCCTGCATACCGCTCAGGTTGAAATGGAGAACGACATGACACAAATAGTTTCAAAAATAGTCAAAAGGGGAAAAGGCGACTTCCCCAAAATTTACAGACCATCCAGAATATCGGAAGTCTACGGTCAAGACGAAATTAAAAAGATCATCCAGGAAGGATTCGACAAGGGATCATTAGCGCATTCTTATCTTTTTTATGGACCCTCCGGTACAGGCAAGACGACTTTGGCTCGTATCATAGGAATGGGGCTGCTCTGTGAAAATGGACCGACGAGCGAACCGTGTTGTGAATGTGGCTCATGCATTAGGGTCGCAAAGGGATGTCATCTTGATTTTCTTGATATTAATTGCGCCGATTCAACGGGAATCGACCATATAAGAAAACTTCATTTGCAATTTGATACCGTCGCTTTTGGCAAAGCTAAATATAAAATTTTTGTGTTTGAAGAATGCCACCAGTTATCAAAAGAATCTCAAAACATGCTTTTAAAGCTGGTTGAAGACAGCCATGACCAAAACTATTTCGTCTTTTGCAGCACTGAGCCCAAAAATATAATCAAAACCTTGCGGAATAGATGTTTGCCGATTGAATTTGAAAAGATCCCACCCGAAGAAATCAGTGGACTCATCAAGAATGTTTGTGAGTGTGAAGGGCTCAATTGTCCGGAAGAGATCATGGAATCTATAATTCAAGAATCTGAAGGGATGGCGCGCAATGCTCTTTTCCTTCTCCAGAAAGCTGTAGCGTCGGGAAGGTTAGAAAAAAGTGTTTCAGGCAAAGATAGTGGCACAACAAATGATCTGAAATCCCCCGGTTGTGAAGATACAGGGACTATCTCTATCGCTCAGGATATTCCGCAGCAGGAGCAGCCTAAAGTTGATAAGAAACCAAAGCCATTCGGTACCAAAGAGTGGGCAAAGATCAATGTAAATTGTTGCATAGGATGTTCCCACAATTGCAGATATTGCTACGCCAGAGGATATGGCCTTTGGTACAAGCGCTTGGCTGAAAATGATATTGACCAGTGGAAAGTGGAAAAGATTCGCCAAAAGAATGTTGATAAGGGGTACCGAAAAAGAGACAGCTTAATCATGTTCCCTTCTTCCCACGACATCACGCCTACAAATTTCACCGCCTGTCATACTGTCTTGGGCAAATTATTGAAGGCGGGCAATAAGGTGTTGATTGTTTCAAAGCCTCATTTTGAATGTATTGACAAGATCTGCCGTGATTTCACCGAGTATAAAGACAACATACTTTTCAGATTCACGATCTCTGCCACTGACAATGACATTCTTTCTTTTTGGGAGCCAGGGGCGCCCTCATATGAGGAAAGGAAACAATGCCTTAAAATTGCCTGGCACTTTGGTTTTCAGACATCAGTTAGCGTGGAGCCCATGCTCGATCCTGGCCGTATTGATGACCTAATCGCTGAACTTGACCCCCTGGTGACTGACACAATCTGGGTAGGGCTAATGCAACATTTCCAGTTTGTCAGGATTGAGGACAAAACGGTGGAATCGGCCATCGAAAAAATAAGGGCCGGTCAAACCGTTGATAAGATCCAACCGATTTATGAAAAGCATAAGGATAACCCAAAAATAAGATGGAAAGAGAGCATCAGAAAATTACTTGGGTTGCCAGGGTCAGCCGGACCTGAAATGGACAATACAAAAAAATAGAAGGAGGTAAATCAAATGGATAAAACGCGTTGTGTTAAAAATGTTCCCATAACAATTAATCAAAATGAGCGACCGATACCGCCAAAAGAGGAGGAAAAAATGAAAACTCAAACATTAGAAAAAAGGAATGCCGACAAGGCCAATGTGAAATTCGATGTCAATCAGTGGATTGAAGATGCTGCCTTAGATTATGCCGTCTATTTTGAATTTGCCAAAGATGAAGAAGGAATGATTGAGCTTTTCAAAACCAAATTAAAAGAGGCATTTAATAATTTGGAGAAAGTTCGAAAAAACTATGCTGATCCCACTATTAAAGGAAGTAAATTGTTAGATTTCGTCGATATGTCCAAGTTATTAGATGAAATTGCATCCGATAATGAGGAAGATGAAATGCATGGTAACTACATGCTGTCATTAAGTCTAATTAGTATAGTTCAAGAAGGGTTAGAAAAATTAACTCATCATTCTTCCGAAATTACAAAGGAAGAAACCAAAATGCTTAGGCTCATGGTTTACAAGATCATTGAAGCACATAAAATTATAGAAAATATAATTCTAAAAAATAAATCCTATAGAGATGGGTTTAGAAGGGAGTTGGAGTGTTTATAGTCATAGAAATTTTAAAAGATGGGCATGGCATTTCGCCAAAACAGGACGAGGCTCCCAACGCCGTTGTCATTTTCAGGCCATCGGAACGTATCGATGGTAATGGAAGCCGAAAAGACGTCATCTCGCTAAACTGGAAACGCCCTTTTTACTTTTTAGCAGGGCAAACCGGAGCTGGATACAGTTCCAAATAAACTAAATCCCAGATGCCGATAGTGCATTGTAGGTAAGGAGAAAAAAAATGAAGTGTATAAAAAGTAAAACTGATAACAATGTGTTGGTATTCAGACTTGTGAGAGAGCTTGGAGATGGATTTGCATGTGATTTATGCAACGCTGAAATAGCAGGACCCGATGGAATTAGTGCCAAACAATCTGGGCTTTTTGGGTCTGAATTACTATGTGCTGATTGTTGGGGAAATAATGAAATTAGTGTGTTTTATCCAGTTGGCTATAACATGTTAGAAGAAAGTAAAAACTGGCGTTAAAAAAATAAAATCAGAATGAGATTATTTTTTTGATGTTTGGATTGTTTAAATTTGAATGAAAAGCGAGCACCATCTCGTTAAACTGGCAGGCTGGCAGTTCGCCAGCTGAAAACGGAGCCAAACATACCTCGGCTCCACAAGCCGCGAAAGCGGTAGGGCACGTCATGGATGAAATAGTCATCCTCTGGAACCAACCAGCAATGGACCTGTCATATCAGATTATTGAGGTATGGAAATATGGGAAAGGAAATTTTTGATAATGAGTTTTTGACACAACAGGAAGTTGCAGGGTATTTTAAGGTTGTTCCTGCCACGGTAAAAAATTGGCGCGACCGGGGATTGCTGTCGTACTGGCAGGCCCCGGGTTCAACGCGGGTCTTGTATTTCAGCGATGAAATTAAAGCGTTCAGGGACAAAAATACATTTCCAAAGAAAGGGGGTGTTGTACCGAAGGCTGAATCAAAGAAGGTGAAGCCATGTGTATCGCCTGCTGATAAAGAATGGAGGATATGACATGGCTAAAAAGTTAAATCAGTGTTTGTATCAAGATCAAAACAGCGGGGTGTGGTATTTTCAAAAGAAAGTAAGGGGCATTCCAAAGCCTTACAAATTTTCTCTGGAAACCAAATCCGTAGTCGAAGCCAGGCGTAAGCGTGATGATCTCTTGAAAGAAATCTATATCCACGGGCAAATCCTGAAAACAGATGCGGTACCGGCTGAAGAATCTATGCCGTTTGGGGAAGTAGCCAAAAGGTGGTCAGAAATCGTGAAAACCAACGTAGAAGAAACAACATTTGAAAATTACCGCAAGGTTATGAACTGTCATGTGCTACCCTACTTTGGAAATACGCCGATTGATTCCATGACCAGTCTCGACATAGAAACGTTCATCAGCAAGTTAAAATGCGGGAGCAAGACCAAACAGAACATCTTGACCCCTTTCAAATTTGTGATGAAGTTCGCCAAGACGCACCAAATCATCCCGTACAATCCGTTTGTTGATGTAGGACCTATCAAGAAAACTAAGGGCGAGCAGAAAAGGCCGCTATCGCTTGAAGAAATCAAGTCTTTTATCGATGTGCTGGATGTTTTATGGAAACCGCTTTTCATCCTTTTATTTTTCTCAGGAGTCAGGATTGCAGAGGCATCTGCATTGAAATGGAAGCGCGTGGATTTCAAAAATGGTGTTGTAAAGATCCGACGGAATCTCGTTCGGGGCAAAGGTGGAAAGCTGATCTACAAGACACCCAAGACCGAAAGCTCGATTCGTGACGTTAAATTGCCGGAGTTCGTGATTGAAGCACTACGAGAACAGCGAAAAAGGACTTGGAAAGGTGATGGGGACAACTTCGTTTTCTTAAACAAAGCCGGTCGACCCATTCATCGGCATACCCTGAACAATACAGTGATAAAGCCAGCCCTCAAAAAGGTTGCCATCACTTCAAAAATCAGCATTAAGGATACCAGGGCGACATTCATCACCAACGCATTGGATGAAAATGAGCGTATGAGCTTCATTCAGAAACAGGTCGGACATACCAATACACGGATGATTGTTGATCATTATTACCGGTACACCCCAGCTCCAGATGATGGTTCTCATTTAGAAAATGCCTGGAATTCTACCAGGATTCTACCAGAGTCGGGTGATTAAAATTTACAACCTATTGAAATTATTAAGTAAAAATGGTGGAGGCGGCGGGAGTCGAACCCGCGTCCGAAAATATTCCACACAGGCTTCTACATACATATCCCGGATTTTGGTTTTCGCCTGCTCAAGTCTCCTCCAGGCAGGATGCTTGGCAGACTAACCTGCTGCATTTCACCGGCCGTGGCGCAGGTTGTCAAGGTCGGCTATCCTGCTAGTCGACGCCCTTTCCGGATCTGCAGGAGGAACCCGGAAGGACGTTGGCCTAAGCGGCCAAAGCGTAGTTATAATCGTCTGCGATTATATTTAATACCGCCCTTTTTACGAGCCGGCGGAGCTCGGTATGCGACCTGCATTTCATTATTCCCGTCGAACCCGTTTCGCCCCCATATTGTGAAAGAGCCCGGCCTTAAGCCGTTCGTCACGCATGCGCGGTTATATTCACAGATTCAAACCAAAGAATCTTCGCATGTGTTTTACATAAATAGTATATTCTATATATATTAGAATATGTCGACGATGTCAAGCCCGGCGATTCTCTACCCGTCACCTTTTTTGAACCGATCCATCTCCCGCTTTTCATCCCGGCGCTTTATGGCTTCCCGCTTGTCATACTGGTGCTTGCCCTTGGCCAGAGCAAGGGTCAATTTGGCCTTGCCTTTTTTAAAATAGACCCTGGTCGGAACGAGTGTATACCCTTTTTCATTGACTTTCCCGTATAATCGTTTCATCTCATGCCTGTGAAGAAGCAATTTGCGGGGTCTGAGAGGATCGTGATTTCCGTAGTAAGCAAATGGATAGGGTGCGATATGCATCTGGTATACAAACACCTCGCCGTTTTTGATTCTGGCATACGCGTCCTTTAGATTGGCCCTGCCGAGCCGCAGAGATTTGACTTCGGTCCCGCTAAGCACCATACCCGTCTCATACTCCTCTTCAATAAAGTAGTCGTGTCTGGCTTTTCGATTCTCGGTGACCGTTTTAAAATGCTCCGACGTCAACGATCCTTACCTCCCGGCTTTCCCCTGCACTCTCTTCAAAGAACCATCGGGCTCGTCGGTCAAAATCCCGCCGTAGGCCTCCTTCAGCATATTCAGAATGTCTCCTGCCGATCTTTGCTTCAGCACTTCTTTAACGAATACTTGCGTATCGTTGAAATTGAGGCGGCGGATCATTTGTTTGACGACCGGTATGGCCTGGGGGTTCATACTCAGCTCGTCTATGCCCAGTCCCAGCAGAATCGGTAGGTGAATCGGGTCTCCGGCCATCTCGCCACACATGAAGACCTTGATGTTTTCAGATCTGGCCGCATCCGAGACCTGTTTGATCATCCGAATGATCGCCGGATTCAGGGGATTGTACAGGTGGGCCACCTCCTTGTTTCCCCTGTCGATCGCCAGTGAATACTGGATCAGATCATTGGTTCCAATGCTGAAAAAATCGACTTTCTGTGCCATCACATCCGCCATGATGACCGCGGAAGGCACTTCTATCATGATTCCGAGTTCAATGTTCCGGTTAAAGTCCACCCCCTCTTTTTCCAGCGACTCGGCGGCATCATCCAGCACCTCTTTGGTCGCCAGGATTTCTTCGCAATTGGATATCATAGGGATAAGAATCCTGACGTTTCCATAGGCCGCCGCTCTCAGAATAGCGCGGAGCTGGGTTAGAAAGACATCCCTTTTTTTTAAACAATAGCGTATGGCGCGAAGCCCGAGGGCGGGATTTGGCTCCTCATAATAAACGGAACCGGCCATGGCCTTGTCTCCGTTGATATCGAGGGTTCTGATCGTTACCGGTCTGTCAGCCATAACCTCGACTACGTCCTGATAGCTATCGAAAAGCTCATTCTCATCAGGAAAGACCGAGCGGCTCAGATACTGAAATTCCGTCCTGTAAAGACCGATTCCCTCCCCGCCGTTGTCGATGACGGAAACCACCTCTTCCGGAAGTTCGATATTTCCCATCACCTGGATACGGATCCCGTCGGTTGTCACTGCGGGAAGATGGCTCGATCGGATGAAGGAGGCCTTGTATGCCTCATACATGGCCTTGCGCTCGGTGTATTCAAGAATCATCTGATCCGACGGGTTTACGACGACAGTGCCTTCACTGCCGTCCACCACGATGATGTCGTCATTTTTGATGATCCGGCTGGCGCTGTCGAGCCCCAATACCGAGGGGATGCCGAGGGTTCGGGCAATGATGCTGGTATGGGATGCCCTGCCCCCCCTGTCGGTGACAAAGCCCTTGATCCATTCCAGCTGGATCTGGCTTGTTTCAGAAGGAGACAGGTCATGGGCGACCAGGACCACCCGCTTGTCTATGCTTTTGATGTTCACCGGTTTTGCGCCGACCAGATTTCGCATAATACGATCGGATACATGCAGAATGTCGGCTGCCCGTTCCCGTAAGTAAGGGTCCGACATGTTTTCAAACACGGGCCTTATATTAGATACCACTTTTTTAAGCGCCCATTCGGCGTTTACCCGTTCGCTTCGAATCGTTTCGATGGCTTGGTCGTACAGGAGTTTGTCTTCGAGCAGAAGAACATGAATTTCGAGAATTTTGGTGTGCTGACGCAGATCGTCCGGCGTCTCCTCGATGATTGACAGGAGTTCGTTTTTTGCTTTTTTAACGGCTGCTTTGAACCGTTTTATTTCATGCTCCAGTTGATTGCCGTTGATGTCGTATTTCCCGACAACATCCACGCCTTCCCTGTCTACGAGATAGGCTTTGCCGATGCAAATACCCGGAGAACCGCCTATTCCTTTCAGGATAATCTCCTGTGCTTCTGAATCCGACATGGTTGCTTATTCCTCGAATCCTTTTTCGATCAGTTCCGCAATGGCGTTCAGGATTTCGCTGTCCTGTGGATTTTCAACGGATATGGTTATTTCCGCTCCTTTCGCACATTCAAGTGTTAAAATATCCAGAATTCCGGACGCATCGACCGATCTGCCGTTTTTCGTGATCCAGACTCTCGAAACCGCAGGCCTTGCCAGGGTTGAAATCCTTGCGGCGGTTCTCGCATGAAGCCCCAGTTCGTTGACGACTATCAGTGTTTTTGAAAGTTTCTTTTTGATACTGGCCATCGGTTATTATCTTGCAAAATAGACGCCGAATCGTTTCAAACAATTTTAGGACTTCCGCATGCATGGGAAAATGGAAGCCTGGATATCAACTTTGTCAATTTTTACAACAGATTTTATTTTTTCGGAAAACAGGCGCAATCGGAGCAACCAAATTAATAAAAATTTTGGAATTTCCAAGAAGTTCCAATCTATCAGACTAAATAGAATATAATATCAATATAGAGCATTGATGTCAATATAAATAGATTGACAAGGTATCGATTTGTTGGTAGAATATATAAATAATTCAGGGTAATAGTGAAGAATTCAAAACCTAAAACGGAAAAACGGCCGAAAGGCTCTTTTTTCAGGAAAAGGTCGACATGGAAAGACAGTTTTTGATAGACGAGTTTAAAATGGAAGAATCCTGGCGCCTTTTCAGGATTTTGGGGGAGTTTGTCGACGGTGTCGATTTGCTCCATAATATCGGGCCGGCCGTGAGCATTTTCGGCTCTGCAAGGGTTAAACCGGATGACACGATCTACCGGAAGACAGAAGAAATCGCCGCTTTGTTTGCAAGGAACAATTTCGCCGTTATCACAGGCGGAGGCGGAGGGGTCATGGAGGCGGCCAACAAAGGCGCTGCGGAGGCGGGCGGAATCTCGATCGGCATGAATATCCTGTTGCCTATGGAGCAGAAACCGAACAACTATTCGAATGTGAAAATCGAATTCAAATATTTCTTTGTGCGAAAGTTTATGTTCATCAAGTATGCCACCGCCTACATCATCATGCCGGGCGGTTTCGGCACGCTCGACGAACTGTTTGAAGCCGTGACATTGATTCAAACCCATCGCATAAAACCGCTGCCTGTCATTCTTGTCGGTTCCGATTACTGGAACGATCTTTTGCAGTGGATCAAATCGCATCTTGCGGCCGGCCGTATGATATCACCCGAAGATCTCGATATACTGCAGGTAATCGATGATCCGAAAGAAATCGTCAAGGCGGTCAAGCGTGTTGTGATCCTATAGTAACTATATTCTTGACCATGACTTTGGGCTCTGGCATACATGCAATGCAGATTATCTGCCGCTCAATTTGCCGGCGACCTGCAGGACACACGTCGGACGATAGGCGGATAAGATCGCCGCGGTTTTTTAGGCAGTCGAAGACAGCATTTGCTTATCGAAGGGGGCTTGCGCATTGGCTGAAACAAAACGGAACGGAGACGGAGATACCCTCCTTGAACTGACTGATATTCATATGAGTTTCGGCAAAGTGAAGGCACTAAACGGTGTGAGCCTGAAGGTTCGGAAAGGAGAGATCCACTCCGTCATCGGACCGAACGGTGCAGGTAAGACCGTCATGATGAACTGTGTCAACGGATTGTACCATCCCCAGAGGGGAGATATTTTCTTCAAAGGGCGAAGGATCAATCGTCTGCGTCCTTATGGGCGGGCCAGGATGGGCATATCCCGTACCTTTCAAAAAGTCGAGGTGTTCGGCGGCATGACCGTGCTGGACAACATCCGGCTCGGACGGCATATTCATTTCAAGTCCGGAATTCTAAACGGGGCCATATACAAGGGAAAGACCGCACGGGAAGAAATCGAGCATCGGGCGTTCATCGAGCAAGAGATCATCGATTTGCTCGAGATCGAGCATATTCGCCACAAGCCGGTGGGAATGCTCCCTTACGGACTGCAAAAACGCGTGGAACTGGGCCGTGCACTTGCCCTGGAACCCGATTTGCTGATACTGGACGAGCCGCTTGCAGGATTGAATCTCGAGGAAGTTGAAGACATGGCGCGGTTTATACTGGATGTCAATGAAGAAAAGCGCTGGCAGGTGACGTGCCTTCTTGTAGAGCACGACATGGGTGTCGTGATGGACCTTTCGGACCGGGTTTTCGTGCTTAATTTTGGCAACATGATTATTGACGGCACACCCCGGGAAGTTCAGAACAATCCGGAAGTCATCAATGCGTACCTTGGCCAAGAGGACTTATATGCAACCAGAAGATAAAACGCAGCCAGCCGGCCCGCGGATTACAAAAGACCTGACGATTCCAAAGCTTTTTTTCAGCCAGGCGAAAAAGTTCGGCAAGGACCGGGTAGCCATGCGGGAAAAGGAATTCGGCATCTGGCGACCCATCACCTGGCAGCATTATCTGGAAAACGTGAAATACTTTGCACTGGGTTTGATCCGTCTCGGACTCCGGGAGGGAGACAAGGTCGCCATGATCGGCGATAACCGGCCCGAAGGGCTTTGGTCCGAGATGGCGACGCTTTGTGCCAGAGGCGTCGGCGTGTGGCTGTTTCAGGACTGCCTCATCGATGAAGTCCGGTATATCATCGATCATTCGGATTCCAGGTTTTTGGTCGGTGAAGGCCAGGAAGAGGTGGACAAGGCCCTGTCCGTATTTCACGAGTGCCCGAAATTGGAAAAGATTATCTGGGATGATCCCAAGGGAATGCGAAACTATGATCAGGACTATCTGATCAGCTTTAAAGAGGTCCAGCGTTTGGGCAAAGAATTGGACCGGGAAAAACCGGGTTTATTCGAGGAGTTGATCGCCAAGGGCCACGGGGATGAGGTCGCCCTTTTGTTCTATACGTCGGGCACCACATCATTGCCCAAGGGAGCGCTGCTGTCGCATTACAACATGCTGTCCATGGGAAAGAACCTCATGACGGTGGATCCGTGTCTTGAAACCGACGATTATGTATCGTACCTGCCTTTTGCCTGGATAGGTGAACAGATGATGTCGATTTCATGCGGCCTGCAGATCGGCTACACGATAAATTTCCCCGAAGACCCCGCCACCGCCCATGAAAACATTCGAGAGATCGGACCGCATGTCATGTTCGCTCCTCCAAGGATGTATGAGCAGATGACCCGAACCGTGCAGGTAAAATATCTGGATGCCTCCTGGATCAAGCGCAACTGCTATGAGTTATCCACAAAAATCGGCTATCACGCGGCGGATTTGAAATTCAACAAGAAACCGGTTCCCTGGTACTGGACGTTGATGGAATGGCTGGCTTTCATTATAGTACAGAAAAAGTTGAAAGACCATCTCGGCCTTTCCAGGGTTCGTAACGCGTATACCGGCGGTGCTGCCATGGGGCCGGACCATTTCCGCTTTTTCCACTCCATCGGTGTCAATCTCAAACAAATATACGGGCAGACAGAGATTGCGGGCATTTCTTTCGTTCATCGGAATGGTGACATCAAATTCGATACAGTCGGCATCCCGATAACTGAAACAGAAGTGAAGATCGCCGAAGACGGTGAAATCCTGACAAGAAGTCCTTCCGTATTTCTGGGCTATTACAAAAATCCTGAAGCTACCGAGAAAGCGCTGAAAGACGGCTGGCTTCATTCCGACGACAAAGGCTTTATCGACGAAGACGGCCATCTCGTCGTATTCGACCGTTCAAAGGACGTCATGACGTTGCGGGATGGCCGGCTTTTTTCCCCGCAGTACCTTGAAACACGTCTCAAGTTCAGCCCGTATCTGAAGGATTCCTGGGTGATAGGAGACGGGCGGGAGTACGTCGTCGCGGTCGTCTGTATCGATTATTCGGTGGCAGGCAAATGGGCCGACGAAAAAAAGATTACCTACACCAGTTACACGGAGCTTTCCCAGAAACAGGAAATATACAATCTTGTGGAAAAACAGATCCGCCAGGCAAACCGTGACCTTCCCGAAGCCGCCAGGGTGCACAGATTTTTAAACCTCTACAAGGAGTTCGATCCGGACGACGACGAACTGACAAGAACACGCAAGCTGCGGCGCACGTTTGTAACCAAAAGATACGAAGAAATCGTAAATGCGTTATACAGTGATAAGGAGTACGTGCACATCGACACCACGATCCGGTATGAAGACGGCCGCGAATCCCAAATCAAAACGGATCTGTATATTCGAACCATTGAGGATTCTTAGAAGCTGTTTCAAAACACTGGATCCGGTTGGAGGGCAAGGCGCAGGTTGACGAAAAAACGGAGCATACCCGGTAGGCTGTGAGCATTTTGAGGAAACCTGCAATCCGCTGCGGCGGGCCATCTATCCTCAGACGAGGTTTTGAAACGGCTCCTAATGCGGGTGTTACTATTCAGACAATTCAGGTCAGGCTGACGTTCATGGGCCATGTGGTTAAAAATCTCATCATTGAGCCGATACGATAACCAGGCCGCTATTTTTATAAAAATAAGAAAGAAGCTTCCATGGATCTGCTGTTGATGACGATCACGACAGGCGTGATGGTTGGCGGCATTTATGCGCTTATCGCACTGGGCTGGGTGCTCATTTACAAATGTTCGGGCGTGCTGAATCTGGCCATGGGGGAAATGACGCTTATCGGCGCCTATGTCTCTCTTACCTTTTACTCTATGGGGGTTCCGTTTCTGCTATCCCTTCTTATTTCACTGGTCATCGGATTTATCCTGGGGATTCTCACCGAACGTCTGTTTCTGGATAAACTCATCGGAGAATCGGTTCTCACGGTGATCATGGTCACGGTGGGCCTTTCCTTTTTCTTTAAAGGGCTTGTGGAACTGGTCTGGGGCACTGATACCCGGGTTTTTTCTCCGCCGATTTTCCCGCTGGAACCGTTGCAGGTGGGCCCTCTGGTAATCGGCCAGGTCTATTTGTGGAGCTTTATCGCGGCTATCATCCTGCTGGTCGTTTTCGTGTGTTTTTTCAAATATACCCGCTGGGGTCTCGCCATGCAGGCGACGGCGGACGACGAGATGGCCGCCCTGTCCCTCGGAGTGAGTGCCCGTTTCGTGTACGCAACAGCCTGGGCGATTGCATTCATGGCTGCGGGTGTCGGTGGAACCCTGCTCGGCAATATCAACGGGCTCAATATCTCCGTGGGCTACCTGGGCCTTCTGGTTCTGCCTGCGGTGGTGCTCGGAGGTCTCAATTCCATTCCCGGCGCCATCGCCGGCGGAATCATCATCGGCATTCTGCAAAATCTATGCGGCGCTTATCTGGACAAATATTTCCCGGGCGGTGTCAAAGAGGTATTTCCTTTTGTATTTATGGCGGTGTTTCTCATTTTCAAGCCTTATGGACTTTGGGGATGGGAGCGGATCGAACGGGTGTAGAGCGCAAAGCGCTATCGATAGACGCAAACGGAGACTGATATGTCGACAACCTTTTTGCCCTGCGGGACCTATCATCAAAACTACGTGAAGGATCATGCCTGGTGGCAGACCAGATTCATCAAATTTAAGATGATCCTTCTGGCGGCGGCGCTTTTCATCGGCATTCCGCTTATAGCCGATTCATACTGGCTCAGTGTCTGCAATCAGATCGGATATACGCTCCTGGGTGCGCTGGGGGTTCAGCTGCTCATCGGTTTTTGCGGCCAGGTCACCCTCGGCCATGCCGCTTTTATCGCCGTAGGCGCGTATTGCAGCACCCTGCTCATTTTGGAATTTCCATGGCCCGGGTTTCTGATCGATCTGGGACTGGCCTACCCGCTGAGCATCGTCATGGCGGCGATAACGGCGGGACTGTGGAGCGTTTTTTTCGGGCTCCCTTCGGTCAGAGTAAAGGGATTTTATCTCATTCTAACAACCATGGCCGCCCAGTTCATCACCGTCGATTTTATCATCACTCAATATATTTCCCAGATAGGAGGACGCGGCCAGGCTTTTTCCCTGCCTCCAGGCACCATCCGCGTCGGCCCATGGGTCATCGACAACGACCTGAAGGTCTATTACATGATGCTTGTGCTGGTCATCCTTCTTATTGCCGCTCTCGCCAATCTTCTTCGCACCCGGGTCGGAAGGGCATGGGTGGCGATTCGGGACAACGACATCTCCGCAGAAGTGATGGGCATCAATATTTTGACCTATAAGCTGATGGCTTTTTTTGTGGCCGGGTTTATCGGTGGAGTTGCAGGGGCTTTCTGGATCAGCAATTTGGCGGCGATCAGCCCGGAACATTTCCCCTGGTTCTGGTCCTTATGGCTGGTCGGCGTGATCCTTATCGGCGGTGTCGGCTCCATACACGGGACTGTTTTCGGGTCGGTTTTCATGGTCGTGGTCATGGAACTGCTGCAATTCGCGATCATGCCGTTTACCGACACCGGCTGGGGCATCAAACTTTTTGAAAACTTTCTGTTTCTCAAGGAGGCCGCTTTCGGCCTGGCTATATGTATCTTTATGATTTTTGAACCCAACGGCATTGCCTACCGATGGTGGCAGATAAAAAACTACTTCAACCTCTGGCCTTTTTCTTACTGACCCCTGCTTCAGATGACGAACGGAACAGAGGATGAAAAGGGGTATTTTCATATCAACCCGCAGCATTGTTTTCAGAAAATAGGCGCGATTTTTTAAATTGCAGATAAAAGGGGGTGATAGGTAAACGGATCTTTGAGTAACCAACAATCGGTTTGTTGCCAATGAAAGGGGAAAACTTATGGAAAAAAGAAATTTATTCTTTAAATGGATCGTCTTTTTCCTTGCAGCAGGCTTCATCATGGGGCTTTCGCCCGTTGTTCAAGGTGCGGAAATCAATGTGGGCGCCTTAAACGACATGACCGGAGCCACTTCTGATGTCGGCAAGGACTACGCCCTGGGTATTGGGGAGGCGGTGAATTACATCAACGACACAGGAGGCATTAACGGCAAAAAGATCAAGCTGTATCAGTTCGATTACGGGTATCGCGTGCCCGAAGCGCTGACCAAATACAAGCTTTTCGCCCGGCTCGGCTGTGTCGCCGTTCTGGGCTGGGGCACGGGGGACACCGAAGCCCTGTCCCCGACAGTGACAAAAGACAAGATGCCTTATGTTTCAGCCTCCTATTCGGGTCATCTGACCGATCCCAAGAAAACGCCTTACAACCTTTTCGCTGCTACGGATTATTCGACCAACGCCCGTGCCGCAATCACCGCATGGTTCGACGAGGTCTGGTCGAAGCATCCGGACAAAGGGAAACGCAAGCCCCGTTTTCAGTGCTCCTACATGTTCGCCTCGCCCTATTCCAGCGCGCCGATCAAGGCCGTTAAAGATCAGGCCGCCATTTTGGGTTTCGAGATCGGCTCGGATCAGGATGTGTCCCTGTTCGCCATAGACACCAAGAGTCAGGTGCTGGCCATGAAAGACTTTAAACCGGACCTGGTATGGCATGGCAACACGACCATGAGCGTTTCCGCAACGGTGCGGGATGCCTATTCGCTGGGACTGGGCGCCGACCACATCGTGAACAACTGGGCAATGGATGAAAACCTGCCGAAATTAGGCGGCAAGGCCGTGGAAAGGGTCCTTGGGGCCAGTGTATGCGCCTTCTACGGTGAAAACGTGCCGATGATGGACAAGGTCGTCGAATTCGGTCAAAAATACAACCCCGGTGTTCCAAAAGAGAAGCGGCTGGTAAGAACCACACAGGCCTGGGCCAATGTGTTGGCGTTGGCCGAAGCGATGAAACGGGCGGACAAGGCCGGGGCGCTCAACGGGGAAGGGATCTTGAAAAAGGGTTTCGAAACATTCCGGGGGGTTGATGTCGGCCTGAACGTTCCGCTGCTGACTTACACCGAAACCGACCACCGGGTAGCCGGAAAAGTCCCGATCTATCAGGTCAAAGACGGAAAGATCGTGCTGTTCAAGACAGTGGACCTGAAAAGCAGATGGCCGGGAAAATGGGCCAATGAATGGATCGGGTGGTAGGAAACGATCGAGTTTAGCAATTGGGAGGGCCTCTCGCTTTGCCTGACGAAAACAAGATCCTGAGAATCAACAATATCGAAGTCAAGTACCACGAGGTTATTCTCGTTATCAAAGGGGTTTCCATTGAAGTGCCGAAAAGCGGGATTGTTGCTCTTTTGGGAGCCAACGGCGCCGGGAAAAGCACCACCTTGAAAGCCATTTCCGGCCTGTTGAAACACGAGGACGGCGAAGTCACCGACGGATCCATCGAATTTATGGGTCGCCGCATTGACCGGCTTGTCCCGGAGAAAATTGCAGAACTGGGAATCGTCCAGGTCATCGAAGGGCGAAGGGTGTTCGAGCACCTCACCGTCGAACAGAATCTGAAGGTCGGCGCACACATGCGAGGCCGCCCCGTCAAGGAGGGGCTCGCGATGGTCTACCACTACTTTCCGCGTTTGAAGCAAAAAAGAAACGAAATTGCAGGATTGATAAGCGGCGGGGAGCAGCAGATGACCGTTGTGGGACGCGCTCTGATGACACAGCCCAAGCTGATTCTTCTGGACGAACCTTCCATGGGGCTTGCCCCCCTGCTTATCCATGAAATTTTCAACATCATCACAAAGCTGAACCAGCAGGAAAAAATATCCATCCTTCTGGTCGAACAGAACGCCAAACTCGCACTTACCGTGGCGCCTCATGCCTATGTGATGGAAAATGGAAGAATCGTGATGGACGACAGCTCGGAAAAATTGATGAAAAATCCCGACATCAAGGACTTCTATCTTGGAATGACCGATCTTGGGGGGAGGAAAAGCTTTCGGGATGTCAAGCATTATAAGCGAAGAAAGAGATGGCTCACTTAACCCTGAACGTAGGGAAAGGGGGAAACATGTGCAAAAAATCGAATCTGGTCAAGTTGTTCTGTGCGATGGCAGTCGTGGTTTTCCTGATGGGCTGTGCCGGCATGGCGCCGAAGCCTACCGCGCAGAATTTTCAGGCGCCGATAGTTACGCTTAACCATGTTGAGGTTCAAAAATACTGGGGATGGTGGTTTTTCTCGGACAAAGTCGAACCGACCAAGGGTACAGCCGGCAATTACGGTGCGCCCCTTGCCCTGGCTTTTATTTTTGAAATCGAAAATCCAAATCCCTATCCGGTGTTGATGCACGAATTTCGATTCACCGTCGGTTTCGAGGAGTTTGATCTGGATACGGTGATCGCAACCGATTTGATATGGATCCCGGCCGGTCAAAAAAATCAGTTCCGTGCCATGTCGATTTTCGATGCGCGATCCGCCCAGTTGAGCATGCTGGTGACCAGCGGATTTAAACTCCAGGCAAAGGGATTGTCTTTCTGGGATGCGCTTGAAAAATACTGGATCGGCATACAGGATTTTTCATTTCCCGTTCATGTGAATCAGGGATCGGCGGTTTTCAAGGCAGACGGTCTGGTTAAATCAGTCTCTTTCAGCGCAACATTTCCTTAACAGACCCGAGACGGTTTGCGTGCGGTGCACCTTGGATGCCGCAACAGTACTGGAGACCCTGTGACCCGAGTCGTTGCCAGAAAGGCCATGGGGTTTCCGTCATTCAATAAAAAAAACAAATTTTTTTTCAGGGATTGTTTATGGGACTTTTTGACTTCACGTTTTATGACATCATTCGTCGCAACGCCGCATGCTTCGGGGACCGCTGCGCCTGGTTCGAAGCGGAAGAGAACCGGACATGGACCTTCAAGGGCTATAAGGAAATGGTGGACCGCCTGGCGTTCAGCCTGAGCGAGGCCGGCTTGCAGAAGGGTGACAGGGTCGGCGTTTTTGGAAAAAACAGCCTGGCTTACTTTGTACTTTACGGTGCCGCAGCAGCGCTCGGGGCGGTGATGTTGCCTATCAACTGGCGTCTTTCTGCAGACGAGGCGAAATTCAACCTCAGTGACTGCAGCCCGAAAATCGTTTTTGCGGATCCCGAGTATCACGACCTTGTCACGGAGCTGAAAAATGACCTGCCCTCTGTCAAACGCCTTTTCAGCCTCGCAGAGGGAAGCGGCGCCTTCGCGGCCTTTGATGACCTGATGGCGTACGGCGGTGAATTGAATACCGGCCGGATGGATGTGGCCGGCGACGACGGTTTCGTGATCATTCACACGGCTGCGGTAGCCGGAAGGCCGAGAGGCGCACTGCTCAGCCATACGAACCTGATGTGCGCAAATGTTCATTTTAACTACCACCTTCGAATGTCGCCGGAAGACGTTCACCTGAACCTGCTGCCTCTTTTCCACGTGGGCGGGTTCTTTATGGCTACCAGCGCATTTCATGCAGGCGCTCTGAACGTCAACATGAGTAAATTCGATCCTGAAAAAGCAGTGGTCTTGATCAAGGAAAAAAGGGTGTCGATTCTGTTTGAGTTTTCCCCGATTCTTTCCGCCATTCTCGATGCCTGTGAAAAAAGCGGCGGCAACATTGGATGCCTCCGGACAGTAGCCGGGCTGGACACGTCCGAAACCATTGAAAGATATCAGCAGGCAACCGGCGGCGACTTCTACTGTCTCTATGGGCAGACGGAAACCTCCGGTCTTGCCACAATCGGCCGATATACCGACAGGCCGGGGGCAGCCGGTAAGGGCGTGCTGCTTGCTGACGTGAGAATTGCAGACGAAAATGACCGCCTGGTTCCAACCGGAGAGATCGGTGAAATAACGGTCAAAGGGCCTCTGATTTTCAAGGGCTACTGGAACCTGCCGGAAGAAAACGCAAGAACATTCCGACATGGGTGGCACCACAGCGGTGATCTCGGCCGGTTCGATGCAGACGGATACCTTTGGTATGCAGGTCGGAAAGCGGAAAAGGAACTCATTAAACCGGGCGGTGAAAATGTATATCCGGTGGAAGTGGAAAATGTCCTCTTGATGCATCCGGCCGTGGAGAGCGCCGTCGTCTTCGGGGTGCCGGATCCCATGTGGAAGGAGGCGGTCAAAGCGGTCTGCCGGCTCAAGCCCGGCCAGACCCTCGACGCCGGAGAACTCAAAGATTTTGTGGGAAGCCGGATCGCGCGATACAAAAAACCACAAACCATCCAGTTCGTCGAGGAACTGCCGCTTTTAAAAAACGGTGTGCCGGACAGGGAAAAAATCAAACAATTATACGGCGAATCGGAGCGAAGCACAGATTCTTCTTAACGGAGGCGTGCGAAAGCTTCAACCAGATATCTGAATCCGTTTTGGACGGGTTTTCGGGTACGCTTACAAAATAATCCATCAGGAGCAGATCATGGTACGAACGGAAATATCACTTTTTCTGAAAAATGCGCCGGGCGAACTTGGGAAACTGGCATCTCTTTTTTTAGAGGCAGGCATCAATATCGATGCGCTGACGATCCAGGATGCATCGGATTATGTGCAGGGACTTTTTAAAGCCCGGGGCAAATCCCTCAAGCGCATCGCTTCTGTGGCCAGCTATAACTCCATGCGAAAAGATTCGGCCGAATTCGCTCTGATTCGGCTTCTCGTCAGCCAGACGGACAGGGCCGTCGATCTACTGTCGAGGAACGAGTACATCTTCGACCTCATGCCGGTGATCGCCATCGAGCTTGAGAACAGGCCGGGCACGCTGGCCGAGGTGGCATCCAAGTTTGGAAAAGAAGGAATAAACATCAACTATGTTTACGGATCCGTCTCCTCACCGGATGCGAAATGCCTGTTTGTGTTTTGCCCGGAAGATATCGAACTTGCGGCCGGAATATTCAAGGACTGACCGGCGTTTTTCATAAGCATCCGTTACGGACCGGCTGTCCCCCAGCTATAGCAGGCAACAGGGTGCAAAAAACAACACTCGCCGTACTAGTTCAGTTTTTTGAAAAAATTGATTCTATAACGACCGGCCGGCAATTTTTTTTCCGAAAGTCTCAAACTCGCACCCAAGCGGGTCTAAAGCCATCATTGGAATATCTATTTGACGGGTAACGGCCTGTTGCAATGCGTTCGCTCCACCAAATGCCGGGATAGATGATGGCTTAAGGCCCGCTAAGGCGCTCAAACAGTGAACCTTTCTCCGAAAAAACAGCCGGGCCGGTCGTTCAAAACTCAAAACTCAAAACTGTTCCCCCTCGCCTATGACAGCCGTTTGTCCTTGAGAATATGGTTGGAGATGACGATTCTCTGGATCTCCGATGTTCCCTCGTAGATCGTAAACACCCGGGCGTCCCGGTAATATCTCTCCACCGGGTAGTCTTTGATGAATCCATAGCCGCCATGGATTTGCAAGGCTTTGGCCGTGACGCGGTTCACCATTTCCGATGCGAAAAGTTTGGCCATGGAGGCCTGAGCCGAAAAATTTTCCCCCCTGTCTTTCATGGCCGCCGCGGAAAGGACCAGCTGGCGGGCCGCCTCTATTTCGGTGGCCATGTCTGCGATCATCCAGCGCAAGCCCTGAAATTTCGATATCGGCTGACCGAACTGGGTGCGTTTTTTTGCATATTTCACCGCCGCATCCAGGGCTGCCTGGGCGACTCCGACCGATTGCGCCGCGATGCCGATGCGACCTCCGTCCAGCGCCGTCATGGCGATTTTAAAGCCGTCCCCCTCTTTGCCGAGAATATTGCCGGACGGAATGCGGCAGTTTTCAAAAATTAAGTCCGTTGTGTCGGATGCGCAAAGACCCATTTTTTCCTCGGGTTCGCCGATAATCAGCCCCGGTCGGTCTTTTTCCACAAGGAAGGCACTGATCCCCTTGTGGCGCTGCTGCTCGTCGGTTTTTGCGGTTACAATCAACAGGCCGGAGCTTTTACCCGAAGTGATGAAACGCTTGGTGCCGCTCAGGACGAATTCGGTCCCGTCCTTAACGGCTGTTGTCGCTTGGGCCACGGGATCCGATCCTGCATGGGGTTCGGTGAGTGCGAACGCTCCGATCATTTCTCCGGCGGCGAGAGGTTTTAAAAACTTTTCTTTCTGCGCCGCGGTCCCGTACCGAAGAAGGCTTTCACATACGATCGAGTTGTGGACGGACATGACTACGGCGGTGGAGGCGCAGGCATAGGCGATCTCCATCAGGGCGAGAGTATAGCTCACCGTGTCGGCCCCCTCACCGTTATAACGGGGCGGAACCGTCATCCCCATGAGACCCAGCCTCCCCATCTGCTTCAGAATTTCTTCGGGAAATTGCTTGGTTCGATCCCTTTCCTGGGCGCCTGGAGCGATCTCTTTACGGGAAAACTCCTTGACCATGGCCTGGATCATCATCTGTTCATTGGTGAGCTTGAAAAACATTTTTCGGTTCCTCAAAAAGGATCGTCGGAATAGGGTCGTCTCTTTATGGGCCGTAAATGACTACGAGCAGTTCGGCCGTTTCATCTCCGATATTTCTCAGCATATGGCGGATGCCGGAGTTAAAATGAAGCGACTCGCCCTTTTCGAGCCGATTGGTGTGGTCGCCGACCATGATCTCAATGTCGCCTTTGAGCACGTAGACAAATTCTTCTCCCTCGTGCTGATACCCGACGCCCTTGTGGTCCTGCTTCGCTTCGACCGTAACCAGAAATGCCTTGAGATGTTTGTTTTCCGCACCGGGCGTCAGGGTGGTATAGGCGTAATTTTCGGTTCGTTTCGTAAAGGCCTGAATCCTCTTTTTCAGGTTGGATTGCTGATCCCTGAGGAAAAACGCGGAGTCAACCTTCAGTGCCCTGGAAATCGTCAAAAGTGTTCCGACCGGTGGAATTTCTTTTCCTGCCTCGACTTTCTTCAGATAGTCGATGGAGTAGCCGGTCTCGTTGGCGATGTTTTCAAGGGATATCTTTTTTTCGAGCCTCGCCTGTTTTATTTTCTTACCAATGGGAGCCATTGCTTCGCTTTTTTTTCTCGGCATACCGCCTCCTGAACCGCCTTTATTACATGGTGCTGAATTACGATTCCGAACGTTAGACATAATTTCAAGCCGCCGTTCAGGGAAACTATCTTTTTCGGCCGCAACCAAGGGTTCACACCACCGCCAACGGCAGCAGGCATCTGCGACAATTCCAAAGCAGCCCCGGAGGCTGGTTGTGTTCAGCGTGATTCATCCTTTCTGCCTGTGCGCAAGCGATTCTCGAAGGCCCGGGGCGTGGTGTGAGCAGAAGCACATGTGTCGAGGCCGAAAAAGCTGGTCTCCCTGAACGACGGTATTCGCTCCGTGTCCATATAAAAACTTGGATTAATAAAAGTCGCATGAACTGAAATTTCCGCAGCGCCGGATCACATGTTCCTGCGATATTTGCCGCCTACGTCAAAGAGCGCCTGTGTGATCTGTCCAAGGCTGCAGACGCGAACGGCATTCATCAGCTCGGCAAAAATATTGCCGCCGGACACGGCCGTGCGCTGGAGCTGCTTGAGAGCGGCCGGCGCTTTCTGCTCGTTGCGCTTTTTGAACGCCTCAAGACGTCTGAGCTGAGTCTCCTTTTCTTCCTCCGTGGCCCTGGAGAGTTCAATACTTTCCATCAGCTGATCTTCTACGGCGTCCGGATCAAAGTACGCATTGACTCCGACGATCGGCATTTTGCCCGTATGTTTCAGGATTTCGTAATAAATCGATTCCTCCTGGATTTTGTTTCGCTGATACCCGGTTTCCATGGCGCCCAGAACCCCGCCGCGCTCTGTGATCCGATCGAACTCGGCCAGCACCGCTTCTTCAACCAGTCGGGTGAGTTCTTCGACAATGAAGCTGCCCTGGACCACATTTTCCGTCTTTGCAAGCCCCCATTCCCGGTTGATGATGAGCTGAATCGCCAGGGCCCGTCTCACCGATTCCCGACTGGGGGTCGTGATGGCCTCGTCGAACGCGTTGGTGTGCAGGCTGTTGCAGTTGTCATAGATGGCGCAGAGGGCCTGGAGCGTCGTCCGGATGTCGTTGAGCTGAATCTCCTGGCTGTGGAGAGAGCGCCCCGAGGTCTGGATATGATATTTGAGCATCTGGGAGCGGGCGGACCCGCCGTATTTGTTGCGCATGGCAATTGCCCAGATTCGACGGGCAACCCGGCCGATGACCGTGTATTCGGGATCCATGCCGTTGGAAAAGAAAAAGGACAGGTTCGGTGCAAAGCTGTCCAAAGGCATGTTGCGCGAAAGGTAATATTCGACGTAAGTGAATCCGTTGGCCAGGGTGAAGGCCAGCTGGGAAATGGGGTTTGCGCCGGCTTCGGCGATGTGATACCCGGAAATGGAAACCGAATAGAAGTTGCGCACATTGTTTTCTATGAAATATTGCTGGATGTCGCCCATCATTTTCAACGCAAAGTCGATGGAAAAAATGCAGGTGTTTTGCCCCTGGTCTTCCTTGAGAATGTCGGCCTGAACCGTCCCTCGAACGCTGGACAGCGCGTCGGCCCGAATCGATTCAGCCTCCTGGCGGTCGGGCTCCCGGCCGGTCTGCGCCCTGAATCCGTCCATTTGCTGGTCGATGGCCGTGTTTAAAAACATGGCGAGAACAATCGGCGCCGGGCCGTTTATGGTCATGGATACGGAAGTATTGGGAGCGCATAGCTCAAAACCAGCATAGAGTATCTTGACGTCGTCTATCGTGCAGACGCTGACGCCCGATGTGCCGATTTTCCCATAGATGTCGGGGCGTCTTTCCGGGTCGTGGCCGTAAAGGGTGACGGAATCAAACGCCGTCGAGAGCCGTTTGGCTTCATAGCTGGCCGATAGAAGCTTGAATCTGCGGTTTGTTCTGGCCGGATCGCCTTCGCCTGCGAACATTCGGGTCGGATCTTCATCGATCCGCCTCAGAGGGAAAACGCCTCCGGTAAACGGAAAACGGCCGGGGATATTTTCTTCCCGCATCCATCGGTAAATTTCGCCGGGATCTTTGAAGCCGGGAAGGGCGATTTTGGGAATCCTTTTTCGCGACAGGGTTTCCGTAAACAAGGGCAACCGATATTCACGATTTCGGACTTCATATATCAGTTCGTCCTTTTGATAGGTTTCATGAATCGCTTCCCATTCTTTCATCAACTGCAAAGTGTTGCGCGACAGGGTTTCTTCCGCGTTTTTCACCTCCGCCTTCAGAGCCGACAGAACATCGGAATGATCTGCATTCGGCTCCTTGCTTTCAAAAACCATGGTCACTTCCCTCAGGTGCCAGCGGCGTCTTACATTCTCTGCCTGTTCCTCGGTGCGTCGATGGTATGTTCGAATCGTTTCTGCGATTTCCGACAGGTAGCGGGTGCGTTCGGGCGGGATGAGGATGGTTTTGGAGGTCGATGTCCCGGCGGCCGATCGCTGCAGCGTCGGTTGGAAGGACACGCCGGTTTTTTCCCGGATGGTGTCGAGCAGGCCGTAGTAGAATCCGGTCACCCCGTCGTCGTTGAATTTGGATGCGATCGTTCCGTAGATGGGCATCTTTTCGAGTGGAATATCCCAGAGCTTTCGGTTGTCCTGAACCTGCCTGCAAACGTCGCGTACCGCGTCCTCTCCGCCGCGCTTTTCGTATTTATTCACAACAACGATATCGGCGTAATCGAGCATGTCGATTTTCTCCAGTTGAGAAGCGGCGCCGAATTCGCTGGTCATGACATAAATCGACACGTCCACGAGATCCACGATTCTCGAGTCTCCCTGGCCGATACCCGCCGTTTCAACGAGGATCAGATCGAATCCCGTGGCGCGCAGCACCTCGATAACTTCGGGAAGCGATTCGGGAATTTCCGTATTGGATTGCCGCGTTGCGAGGCTCCTGAAATAGACACGGGGATTCGAAATCGCATTCATTCGAATGCGGTCGCCCAGCAGTGCGCCGCCGCTTCGACGTCGGGTCGGATCGCAGCTGACAACGGCTATGTGAGCGTCTTTGATATCCTGAAGAATCCGAAGGATCAGCTCGTCGGTCAAAGATGATTTTCCGGAGCCGCCGGTACCGGTAATGCCGATCACGGGTGTTTTTCGATTTTTCATTCTGTTGGGGATACCGGTTAGAATTTTTTGGAGTTCGCCGGTATCTTGGTCTTTGGCCAGCTCAACAGAGGTGATGAGTTTTGCGATCAGCAGTTTGTTTTCAGGAGACAGTGCCTCCAGGTCGAGGGGATGCTGCAACGCCGGGGGGGAATCGAGGCGCTCCACCATATGATTGATGATCCCCTGCAAACCCCATTTCAACCCATCGGCCGGTGAATAGATTTTTTCAATGCCGTATGCCTCAAGTTCCTTTATTTCTTCGGGAATGATGACCCCGCCGCCGCCCCCGAAAACCTTGATGTGAGGCGCTCCTCTTTCCTTGAGAAGATCCGCCATATATTTAAAAAATTCCAGATGTCCGCCCTGATAACTCGATACTCCGATTCCCTGGGCGTCTTCTTCGACGGCGGCGTCGACGATTTCCCTCACGGACCGGTTGTGTCCCAGATGAATCACCTCAACGCCCGTTTCCTGGATGATCCTGCGTATGATATTGATGGATGCATCATGTCCGTCAAAAAGAGCGGTAGCCGTTACGATACGGATGGGGTTTTTGGGTTTGTATGCCTCAGGTTCTACAGTCATGCGTCCTCCTTCGGTCGAAAGGGTCGGTCATTTAAAATACCAGGCACGATGTCACGTCGTCGGGAAGGAAGGGATCGCGTTTCCCGACGACTCAGCAGGATGTGAGCGGATTGCGGATGCATGGCGTGATGTGATGGGTTGACGGGCCAGTGATATGATTCACAGTGATTCCTCTTTCATGTAATCATGAAAATCTGTGCCTTGTCAATATATTTAGAACGTTTCGGCCGCCGCCCTTTTCCCTTTAAAGTTGCTTCCTTCTGTGGTAAACTACCTTTAATCGTTAAACTGTTTATTCCCAGCCCGTTGCCAGCCGGGAGCCTGAAAGCATTGGGTCTGGTGAAAAAGGCCCCTGTGTAGATCTTGAATCGCTTTCTTGCCGAGGAGCGTAATCGATGAACGCCTGCAGACTTTACCAGGGAGGTATCCTTGAATTTTGATCTGACAAAAGAACAGGAGATGATCCGTAAAGAGGTCCGTAAGTTTGCCAGGGCGGAGATCGAGCCGGTTGCCATCGAGCTGGACGAAAAAGAAGAATTCTCGATCGAACTGACAAGGAAAATGGGGGAGATCGGGCTTTTCGGCATGTTCGTCGGAGAAGATTACAACGGTCAGAATCTGGATTACGTTTCTTACATTATCGCCGTCGAGGAAATCGCCCGGGTGGACGGGTCCCAGGCTGCCACCATTGCTGCCGGAAATTCCCTGGGTATAGGCCCGATCTACTATTTCGGGACAAAAGAGCAAAAACGAAAATACCTTCCAAAACTTTGCGCCGGGGAAGGAGTCTGGGGGTTCGGGCTCACGGAGCCGACCGCCGGATCCGATGCCGGCGGAAGTCGAACCACCGCGGTGCTTGACGGCAATCAGTGGGTGCTGAACGGTTCCAAAATCTTTATTACAAACGCTGCCTGCCCGCTTTCGATGGGGGTGACGGTCCAGGCGGTGACCGGCAAAAAGTCGAACGGCAAGCCAGAGTACAGCTGCTTTCTGCTGGAGCACGGAACGCCGGGATTCAAGGCCGTTCCGATGCATGGCAAAATGATGTGGCGGGCCTCAAACACCGCGGAACTCTATTTTGACGACGTCCGGATTCCCGAAAAAAATATACTCGGCACCCGCGGGGACGGTTTTCATCAGATGCTGCAGACCTTGGACGGCGGAAGGTTGTCAATCGCGGCTATGGGGCTGGGCGGCGCGCAAGGGGCCTATGAACTTGCGCTCCAATATGCAAAAGAAAGAAGGCAGTTCGGCCAGCCCATTTCCAAATTTCAGGCGGTGGCATTCAAACTGGCCGACTGTGCGACCGAGATTGAATGCGCCAGGACCATGTTGTATCGGGCGTGCTGGTTGAGAGATCAAAAGCGATCCTTTGAAAAAGAAGCGGCCATGGCAAAGCTCTATTGTTCGGAAATGATGGGGCGGGTAGTGAATCACGCGGTGCAGATCCACGGCGGCTACGGACTGATGAAAGATTACCATGTGGAACGGTTTTACAGAGATCATAAGCTGCTTGAGATCGGGGAAGGGACCTCGGAGATCCAGCGCATCGTGATTTCGAGGTATATCGGATGCTGAGCCACACGCGATCATGGGTTCTGCGGATTGATCCGGCTGCGGCGGACAATCCTTTCCCCTACGGTTTCTCATAAAATGTGCTGGTCTATGGATGGACACTAAGTGCCGCAAAGGAACCCTGAATCCTGGATACGGCCGTTCATGGAGACCGGCTTTTCCGCCTGCAACAAAGGGTTCACACCCATGCCAACGGCAGCAGGCATCTGCGACAATTCCAAAACAGCCCCGGAGACGGGTTGTCTTTGGCATGATGCATCCTCGCTGTCTGTATGGAAGCGATTCACAGGCCCGGGGCGTGGCGCGAGCAGCCGTACAAATGTTGCGGTCCGAAAAGCCGGTTCCCATGAACGGCGAGATGAAATTATGTCTATGAACCTATTGTAGAGGAGCCCATGAACGACAGCGTCTTGTTGATGGAAGAGCGGGAGAGAATCGTTACTCTGACGCTCAACCGACCCGAAGTCATGAACGCCTTCAATTTCAGTTTGCTTGTCGCGCTCAAAGATCAGATCGAACATCTTCGGTTCAGAACGGATATCCGGGTGGTGATCCTGACCGGTTCCGGAGAAAAGGCGTTTTGTGCCGGCGCAGACCTCAAGGAACGGGCCACATTGTCCGAGCTTCAGGTCAAAGAATTTATTTTCACCATCCGCAATCTGTTTACCTCGATAGAGTATTTGAACAAACCCGTGATAGCGGCGGTAAACGGGATTGCCCTGGGCGGAGGCACCGAACTTGCCCTTGCGTGTGACATACGCATCGCTTCGACCAATGCGACCATGGGGCTGACCGAGACCAGGCTGGCTGTCATCCCCGGTGCGGGGGGAACCCAGCGGTTGCCAAGGCTTGTGGGGCGGGGCAAGGCAAAGGAACTGATTTTTACGGGAAGGCGCATAGGAGCCGAAGAGGCGCTTCGCATTGGACTGGTAAACCAGATCTGCGAGCCTGCCTGCCTGAAGGACGAATGTTTCAAACTGGCGGAAATGATCTGTGAAACAGGTCCGATCGCTATTGAGCAGGCCAAGTACGCCATCAATTTCGGACTGGAGACCGATCTGCATACGGGACTTGCCATAGAATCCAGCGCATACTGGGCAACCATTCCGACCGAGGACAGGCTCGAAGGGATAACCGCGTTTCGGGAAAAAAGAAAACCGGTCTTCAAGGGGAAATAGTTTCTTTTCCGTATTCCTGTTTTTCCGCCGGCAGTATCCCCGGGAGCTGCAGGACGCTTGTAAAAAGACAAAAAAGGAGGCCTTTTCAGATGACGGAATACGATTACTGGAAAATTTTTCCAAAAATGCCGAAAAAGGTGACCATCGGCGATATCACGGTCCGTGACGGCTTCCAGCACGAAGAAAAATTTATCTCCACCGCCGCGAAGATCTATTATCTCGAAGAGCTTGTTTTCGCAGGATGCCGTCATATCGAAGTGACAAATCTCGGCAATCCCCATGCGATGCCCCAGTTCAAAGATGCCGAAGAGTTGTTTGCCCATTTGCGGGGCGATCGGTTTAAACGGCGCTGTGAGAGGGAGGGGTTCCATTCCGAGGATATATGCTTTACGGCGGTGGCGATTCGGGAAAAGGCGGTAGATCGGGCAATAGAATTGAAACAAAAAGGGGTCGGGCCGGATCGGGTGCTGATGATGGTCTCCACCGAAGAGCAGCACCATTATGCCAATTCCGGAACCACCCTGCCGGAATACTGGAAAGAGGCGGAGCGGTGCGCCGATAAATGCCGCGATGCCGGCATCCATCTCTGCGGCACGGTGAGCACCATCTGGGGTAGCCCCATCGGCGGGGCCACCGATTTACGGGATGCAGTGGAATTTACCAAGCGATGGCTGCAGATCGGCGCTCATGATATCGAGCATGCCGATCACGACGGGAGCGCCTCGGCTCCGGAAGTCTACCGCTATTTTTCGATGATTTTGGATGAAATACCGGACTCCCGGCTGCATATCGCACATTTTCACGAAACCAAGCGTATTGCCTCGGCCTCCGTTCTTGCCGCTCTTCAAGCCGGCATATGCCATTTCGAAGCGACTCTCGGAGGGATGGGAGGACAGCCGGCCAATTTTTTGGATGATTGTCCGACGCGGGGCACCGGCGACTATTATTATGAAGACCCTAAGTATGTCGGCCTTGTCTGCCTGGAAGACCTACTGGTGCAGATCGATGAGATGGGCATCGAGCATGGATATGATGTCGATCGGGTGCTTCGGCTGGGAAAACAGATGGAAAAAACCGTCGGCAGACGATTGCGGTCCGAAGCGGTCGTCAACGGGCGAACATTGAAAGGAGGGCATCCGCAATTTTCCAGGCCAGGCCTCAACATACTCAAAGAAAAACTAAACGAAGCGCCAGGCCGGAAAATTCCAAAAGAGTGGTCTTCCCGGGCCGTTCTTCCGGAGATCTATCGGCCGAAATGATTTTATGCTTTCTTTTTTCAAATCCAGGAGCAGGACATGGAAAAAAAAGAGGGGAAACCCCATATCAACGTCGATTTCTTTGAAGATTTGACCGGTGAGATCTCCAAGTCGAAACAACCGGCCGATAAAGAGATAGGAGAGCGGATCAAAACCATCAGGGAAGAAAAGGGACTGTCGCTCGATCAATTATCGAATTTGACCGGGTTCGACGTGGAGCTTCTGCTGAACATCGAAACCAACCAGGTGCAGCCGCAGCTAGGCACGGTCATCAAGCTTTCAAAGGCGTTGGACAGCGCTTTCGGCCGCCTGGTTTCCGGTGTGGGAGATAAATTCTTTTCGGTCACCCGCAAAAATGAGCGAAAGATAATCGCCCGGTCAACCTCCCACAAGGGAAAGAAACAGGTCTATACGTACCGGAGCCTCGCACCGGAGGTCAAGGGACGTCACATGGAAGCCCTCATTGTCGAACTCGAAGAAAATCCCGAAGCAGAGATGTCCGTGCATGAAGGGGAGGAATTTATTTATGTTCTTGAAGGGGCGGTGGTTTTAAAAATCGGCGAAGAGACGTTTGAACTCGATCCGGGCGACAGTTCCTATTATTTGAGCACCACACCTCATCTGATTGCGGCCAGGAGCGGCAGAGCGAATATCCTTGCGGTACTTTATGAAGGATGACAATAGAGAAAAGGAGTGCATGGAATGGTTGATCCTGTTGACAATGTGGAAGATCTCAGCCAGGAGGATATGGTACGACTGATTCTGGATATGTTTCACCGGATCGTCATCCATTATGGGCTCTGGTTTACCGAAATTCGCCATCAGATGGGGATGGAAAAGGCGCTTGATGCACTGGCGGTCGCCTCGGATCAAAGTTATCGGATACAGATGAAGCGCCTTTCCGCCCTATTCGGTTTCGCCGTAAAGGAGGGTATTCCCGAATCTATGCTGCGGATGCCCAAAGAAACCCTCCTATCCCTGCTGGATGCGGTGGCGGTGAACTGGATCGCAAACGACGGGGTATGGTTTCAGGCAGTGGAATTCGCAAGCGGCATGACGGATGCCAAACGGTGCAACGATACCTGCTGGGCGCATTTTTCACCGTTTGAAGCGTGGTCGATCAAGCGGTTTCTCAATTTTCCGGCGTTTCCCGGACTCGACGGGTTAAAAAAAGCTTTAAAATTCAGGCTGTATGCCCGCGTCAACACGCAATCGCTTATCGACGAAAGCCCAGGCAGTCTGATTCTGCAGATGAACGATTGCCGGGTGCAGTCCGCCCGAAAACGAAAAGGGCTCGATGATTATCCGTGCAAGTCCGGAGGCACCGTCGAATATACCTATTTTGGACGCTCCATCGATGCACGTATTCGAACCGAGTGCATCGCATGCCCTCCGGACAATCACCCGCAGCAATGGTATTGTGCGTGGCGATTTACCATGGAATCGCCATCCGATGAATCCATTGCCGGAAAAAACGCTGCCGGACGAACGCACCGGACAGGGGGATAATTCGGAGATGGCCATGAACGTACTGTTCGTTTGCACGGCCAATATCAGCAGAAGCTTTTTAGCTGAAAAGATTTTTCAGCACGAGGCCCGGCTGGCCGGGTTGCAGTCCGTTTCCGCCGCCAGCGCGGGTATATATGCTTATCCCGGAAGCTCTCCGGATCCTGTCATGGTCGAATACCTTTTGAAGATCGGCTTGACGGGAGACGATCATCAATCCAGACAGTTGTCGGAAAAGGATATCGAGCGGTCCCACCTGATACTCGTCATGGAGAAAAGTCACCAGACCTGGATTCAGGACATCATTCCGCGGGCGTCATGGAAAATTGAGCTGCTGAGCCGTTTCGTGGCTCAGGACCGCTTTGCCGACGACATTGCCGATCCATTTGGGCGGTCTTCCTATCATTACCGGCTCGCACAGTCGCAAATCACTCTGGCGGTGAGGAATCTCATCAAAATGTTATTGTTCCTGCAGCCGCTTTCCGATTCGACTGCCGGAGAAATCCTGAGACGCATACGGGGAGAATAAGCAACCATGAAAACAAGACAGGCCGTTTTGGTTTTGGGATTTTTTTTGTTGTTTGGCGCGGCATTTGCCGTTGAGGAGGAGGGAAAGCCCATGGAATTGACATCACCGAATTTCACCCATCAGGGAGATATCCCGAAAAAGTACACCTGTGACGGGGAGGACGTCTCTCCGGCCCTGACATGGTCCGGCGTGCCGGCCGGTACTCAAAGCCTGGTCCTGATCGTCGATGATCCGGATGCCCCGGACCCGGAAAATCCCAGAATGACCTGGGTTCACTGGGTGCTTTACAATCTACCGCCATCCGCAAGCTCCCTGCCGGAGGCCGCTGCGACATCGAATCTTCCACCGGGGACGCTTGAAGGGCTGAACGACTGGAAGCGAACCGGATACGGCGGTCCCTGCCCGCCCATCGGCAAACACCGGTACTTTCACAAGCTTTACGCGCTGGATACCCTTTTGCCGAATCTCAAAAAGCCGGCCAAAGACGCTCTTGAGAAAGCGATGAAAGGGCACATCCTCGCCCAAGCCGAGCTGGTGGGGTTGTATCGGAGGGACAGGTGATCAATTAAGAAGGCACACGGCACACGGCATAAGGCTCATGGCACAGGGGGCACGCCAAAAGGCGTGCACGGTATAAGGTGCAATGCGCAAGGGGAAAAGACGGGTTCCATTTTTATTACTCTATAGTCTTGCGCCGTGTGGTGAAAGATCCCCAGAAAAACCGTCACTGGTTTTATAACGACAGTTACTTGGACTTTAATAGAGAGAGGGCGTTTCCGAGATCGGCGATGATGTCGTCGGCGCTTTCGATGCCTACGGAAAGTCGAATGAGTCCGTCCGTAATACCGGCTTTTTCCCTTTCGGCTTTTGAATAGGTCGAATGGGTCATGGAAGCCGGATGCTGAATCAGCGTGTCACAGTCGCCGAGGCTGACCGCGAGTGTACACACCCGCACGCTGTCCATTACTTTTTTTCCGGCTTCGATTCCCCCGCGCACTTCGAAGGCCATCATTGCGCCGAAGTGTTTCATCTGCGCTTTCGCGGTGTTGTGCCCCGGATGAGACGGCAGGCCGGGGTGGTAGACTTTCAGAATTTTCGGATGTGCGCCCAGAAAGTTTGCGACCGCCATGGCATTGGCGCAGTGTTTCTCCATCCGGACGGCAAGCGTTTTGATTCCCCTTAAAAAAAGCCAGGCGTTAAACGGGCTCATGATAGGGCCGAAATAATGAACATATTCCTCCTTGATGCGGTCGATGACCGATTTTTTGCCGACCGCGACGCCGCCGATGATGTCGGCATGGCCGCCGATGTATTTGGTGGCCGAGTGAATGACCATGTCGGCTCCCATGGCAATCGGATTTTGAAGGTATGGCGTGGCGAACGTATTATCGACCACAAGCGGAATGCGACGCCTTCGGGCGATGTCGACCCACATACGGATGTCGAGGATGTCCAGCGTCGGATTGGCGGGGGTTTCCATGAATAAAAAACGTGTTTTCGAATCGATAAGGGCCTCGATGGATCCGGGTTTGCATGCCTCGGCAGGGGTAATAAAACGAGTTTCTATATTGAAATGCCTGAGTCGCTGATTGAAGAATGCAAAAGTGCCGCCGTAGACGGTGGTGCAGGATATAAAGTTGTCTCCGGGTTTCGCCAGGGTCATGACCGTCGACGCGATGGCGGCCATGCCTGAAGATGCGGCAACAGCGGCTTCTCCTTTTTCCAGAAGCGCCATTTTCTCTTCCAGCAGCGAAACCGTGGGATTGGAGATTCTGGAATAAATATAACCCTGCTGGGTACCCGAAAACAGGGCTGCCCCGTGGCCCGAATTTTTAAATCTGAAGGCGGAGGTCATGTGAATCGGCGCGACAAGGTCCATGGATGTGACGTGAGCGTCATGGACACCGTGGACGATTTCAGTTTCTTTGGAAAGCGCGGGGCGCTTTTTGGTCATGCTTTTTTCCTTTGTTTTTTGCTTTTCAATAAATCCCTGTAGGCGGACCTGTATGCAGATTCTTGTCATTCCTGCGAAAGCGGGAATGAGGTGTGTCACCGGAACTTTTTAAAAAGCTACCAATTTTTTATGTAAATATCAAGGATCAGGCTGCATTTTACCTATGATGAAACTACGTTTGACGCAGGCCGAGAAAAGCTGGGTGTTGTATGACGTGGGAAATTCAGCCTTTGTGCTGATCGTCGTGACAACCATCATGCCCATTTTTTTTAAGGATATTGCTTCAAAGGGAATCGAAAGCGCGGTTTCAACCTCGAACTGGGGATTCGCCAATGCCGCCGCCTCGCTTTCACTGGGTTTTCTGGCGCCGATACTCGGTGCCATTGCCGATGTTTCGTGCTTAAAAAAGAAATTGTTGATTGCTTTTGCGGGCGCCGGGATCGGTTTTACCCTTATCATGACCGCCGTCGGGCAGGGGGACTGGCTGATGTGCCTGCTGATTTTCATCTTTGCCCGGATCGGCTTTTCAGGCGCCAACCTTTTTTACGATGCATTTATCGTTGACATCACCGAATCCGACAGGATCGACTGGGTCTCCGCATGCGGATATGCCTGGGGATATATCGGGGGTGCCGTTCCTTTTGTGATGGTGATTTTTCTGATGATCACGGCGACGGACCGGGATCCTTCTGGGTCGATTCCCCTGCTCCAGTCGAAACTTGCGTTTGTCATCGCAGCAATCTGGTGGCTGCTTTTTTCAATTCCTATTGTAAAAAATGTCAGGCAGCGATGCACCACGGAAGCCGGCGGTCGGATCATCAGGCAAGGTTTTTCGCGTTTGTACAAGACGTTTATCGATATCCGGCAATACAGAAACGCCTTTATTTTTCTAGTCGCCTATTTTTTTTATATCGACGGTGTCGATACCATTATCACCATGGCAGCCGTTTACGGCCGTGAAATCGGGCTCAGCGTGACAGTGCTGATTCTCGCCGTGCTGATGATCCAGATCGTGGCGTTTCCCTTTGCCCTGGCCTACGGAAAAATGGCCGAAACACTTTCCGCCAGGGTCATGCTGTATATCGGCATCCTCGTCTATTCGGTGATTACGCTGATTGGATATTTTCTTCCCGCGATTCATTCGATGCAGGCCAAAGTCATCGTGTTCTGGATCCTTTCCTTTCTCGTGGCGACATCCATGGGCGGGATCCAGGCTTTGAGCCGCTCCTATTTCAGCAGGCTGATCCCTTCGAGCCGCTCCGCCGAGTTTTTTGGATTTTACAATATCTTCGGGAAGTTTGCCGCTGTCATTGGCCCTTTTCTGATGGGCTTTATCGGACGGCTGACCGGCGACAGCCGATACGGCGTACTGAGCATTTTCATCCTTTTTTTACTGGGCGGCCTGCTGCTGAGGCAGGTGAAAGAGCCGCTGTCCGGCGGCTTAACTTCTTGATCCGAACTTCCAAAGGCGGGTGACGATGCCTAAGGATATCACCCATTGGGTTCTGGCTGAAAAAGCTTTCCAGAACTTAGACGACGGATCGACGATTAAGAAAATCATCCGATCCCGAAAAAACCTGTACCTGATCGGAGCGGTGGCTCCGGATACCCCCTTTTACGTCATTTACGGCAGGCGGAGCCGCCTGCTGCATGAACTCGCGGAAGCCGTCCATGACAGAAGGCCGGATAGCTATACGGTGTTCGACGGACTCCATGCGCTTTTCGGAGAACGGCTGCCTGAACCGGCCCTGGCGCTGATGTTCGGCGTGATCTCCCACATCCATGCGGATGCCGTTTTTCATCCCTTCGTCTATTTTTTCAGCGGTATCGACTCCGGAGTGAAAAAGGAGGATAACCGGGCTTCCGTCCGGCACCATACGCTGGAAGCATATCTTGACCTGTACATGCAGCAAAAGATTGCCATCCCCAGCCGTCTGTTTTTGCGCTATCTCAAGCGGATAGAAATCGATCGTTTTTTTTTTCCGGCCATGCTGGCGGCTCTCTTTTCGCTACACGGCAAGGCCGCCGTCCGGCTTATGAACAAAGCCGTTCGGATGAACGCCCTTTTTCAGAGTCTTTTCGAAAAGGATTTGCCGCGGCATCTTCTCAGCCTTCTGAACCGGTTTGCCGGTGTCGATGTGGCAACGTTTTTGTCGTATTTTTATCCTTCTCCGAAACCGAATCCGACCCGGCTGTTCGGGAAACCCTTTTGCTGCCGTCATCCTGCAACAGGAGAACAGATGCGGCTTTCGGTCGATCAGCTTGCCGATACGGCCATTCGGCGGACAGTAGATGTGTTTGAGGCGTTGGAGTCGGAACTTCAAAAAGGAGGGCATCCGTCGGAGATATTAGCCCGTTTAAAAGGGCCGAATCTGTATTCCGGCCGGACAGACTGCGGCAAAGCCGATTTTCATCTTTTTGATACCTCTACAGACATTTCGACGCTGGTTTCAAGCGATTCCGGCGACGCTACATCGCAGGGCATCAGTGCGGATTGATTTTTTGAGGGATTGAATTGCATCTTTACAACTTTTTGCTGCAGCGCTATAGGGTTGCCGTATGGGCACCCGCTGCCGTATCTTTAACAGGAGGCTTTATGTTTACCGGTGAGATCACCATGGAAATGCTTCCCAATCCCATTCATATCCGGATTGAGGACCCAAAGCTCGATTTTACTGAGGCCTGCCGACGGTCAAAAGAGAAGGCCAGGGAAATCGGCTCGGATCCGATGCTCCTGTCCTGGTATGAGCGCCGCACAGGCAGGTACTCGCCCGAAGAGGCCACTTGCGGAAAAGGCAAACCGGCCTGGATTACCTATGCCGAATCCAGAGGCGCAAGCATCACCATCGTCGTTAATGACGGCGAATATGTCTTTATTTATTATAATTTCTTCAAATAAGGGGGAATCGGCACCCGACCCGAGCAGCAGAGTGTGGGTTTTTTAATGGAGTCGTCCGTTATGTCCGGTATTTCAAAGAAACTTTCGAATCTCCTTCACGCTTCCGTCGTGATCACGGTGTGCCTTCTCGGCTTTATCTTCGAATTTATCATCGAGCTGCCTTTTTTCATTACGCTGAAACTGGATGGCCTGCGGCGGAATAAGCCCCCTCGCTTCCAACATCTTGCTCTGAAACGATCGGCGAATGCCCGACGCTCCTGTCCGGAAGCCCAACCCTGAATCCTGAACCTGTCCGCTTGCGCAGTTACTGAATCTTCTTTCGAATATAATTCATCAACCCGCCGCTTTGAACAAGCTGCTGCATGAACGGCGGGATGGGGATTGTAGAATAAACCCTGCCGGTTTCGATCTGAAGGATCTCTCCGGTATCCAAGTCTACGGAAAGGCTGTCGCCGGTGCGAAAATGGTCGGTCTGCCCGCATTCGAGAATGGGCAGTCCCATGTTGAAGGCATTGCGGTAAAAGATGCGCGCAAAGCTTTTCGCTATGACGCAGGAAATTCCCGCCGCCTTGATGGCGATGGGTGCGTGTTCCCTTGAAGATCCACACCCGAAATTTTTTCCCCCGACCAGGATGTCGCCGTTAGAAACCCTGGCGGCAAAAGAAGCATCGGCATCCTCCATACAATGGGCTGCAAGCTCTCGGGGATCGGTCGTATTGAGATACCGCGCCGGGATGATGAGATCGGTATCGATATCGTCTCCGAATTTCCATGCTTTTCCGATAAGTTTCATGCCAGCTTCCTCGTTCCTTCTGTTGTAGTAATCCGGACGTTTTATTTAGATATAATTTCAATTCACCGTTCACGGGGACCGGCTTTTCCGACCGCGACAAAGGGTTCACACTTCTGCCAACGGCAGCAGGCATCTGCGACAATTCCAAAGCAGCCCCAAAGACCGGCCATGTTCAGCGTCAAGCATCCTCGCTGCCTGTGGGTAAACGATTCAAAGGCCCAGGGCGTAGAGCGCACAATGTATATGTCGAGGTCGGAAAAGCCGGTCCCCGTGAACGGTGGTATTCACTTGGCGTCTAAATAAAAACGCTCGGACTGGTAACTATATTACTTCTTCGGGGCTTCCGATTTTTCCCAATATTGACGATGCGGCGGCCACAGTCGGATTGACCAGATAGACTTCACTCTCCGGATGCCCCATTCGTCCCACGAAATTCCGGTTGGTGGTTGATGCCGCCCGCTCCCCTTTGGCCAGAACTCCCATGTGGCCTCCAAGGCAGGGACCACAGGTCGGCGGACCGATAACGGCGCCTGCATCCAGAAAAATAAGCAACAGTCCCTCGTTCAGAGCGGTTCGATAGACATCTGCGGTGGCAGGAAGGATGATGAGGCGGACACCCCTGGCGACCCGCTTTCCCTTCAAAACGATCGCCGCACGTCGCAGGTCCTCAATCCTGCCGTTCGTACAGGATCCGATAACCACCTGATGGATCGGGATTTCCCCTACCTGGCTGATGCCCCGGGTGTTTTGCGGGGAATGGGGAAAGGCTACCTGGGGTTCGATTGCACCGGCGTCGTAGATTTTAATTTCATTGTACTGCGCATCCCCATCGCTTTTATAGAGCGTATAGGGCCGCACGGCACGGGATGACAAATACATTTCCGTAAGATGGTCCGGCTCGATGATACCGTTTTTCCCTCCGGCTTCGATGGCCATGTTGGCCATGGTAAGTCGTCCGGCGATATCCAGTTCAGCTATCGTTTCTCCTGTGAATTCCATGGCCTTGTATCTGGCGCCGTCGACGCCGATATCGCCGATCGTATAGAGAATAAGGTCTTTGCCTTCGACCCACGGATTGAGACGGCCGTTAAATATGAACTTAACGGTTTCAGGTACCCTCAGCCAGATTTCACCGGTAATCATCGCAGCCGCCAGATCCGTGCTTCCTACGCCCGTGGCGAAGGCGCCCAGTCCGCCGTAGGTACAGGTATGGCTGTCGGCGCCGACAATCAGTTCTCCGGGAAGCACCAGCCCTTTTTCCGGAAGCAGTGCATGTTCGACGCCGGCATCGCCGCTTTCAAAATAGTGGATGATACCCTGCTCCAGGGCAAAATCCCTCATCAGCTGGACCTGCATGGCGGAATTGATGTCCTTGTTGGGAACGAAATGGTCCGCTACGAGCGCCACGCGCTGCCTGTCGAAAACCGCTTTTGCGCCTACCTTATGAAACTGTTCGATGGCAAGTGGTGCCGTGATATCGTTTCCAAGGCACATATCGATGCGTGCATTGATCAATTCCCCCGGTTTTACGACATCCCGTCCGGCATGGCAGGCCAGGATTTTTTCCGTGATGGTCATTCCCATGATGGCATTTCCTTAGCGGGTGTTCAGGTTGATGGCGGAATCCGGATGACGCGTTATTCCGCTTCCGATTTTAAAACCGACAGGAATGCAGACTGCGGGATCATCACTTTTCCTACCATTTTCATTCGTTTTTTCCCTTTTTTTTGTTTTTCAAGGAGTTTTCTTTTGCGGGTGATATCTCCGCCGTAGCACTTGGCGGTCACATCTTTTCTAAAGGGTGAAATGGTTTCCCTCGCAATGACTTTGGACCCGATCGCTCCCTGGATGGCGATTTTAAACATCTGCCGCGGAATCTCCCGGCGAAGGTTTTCACAGACCGCCCTGGCCAGAGGCACCGCCCGGTCGCGATGAACCAGCTGGGCGAGGGCATCCACGCGTTCGCCGTTGATGAGAATGTCCAGCTTGACCAGATCCGTCTCCCTGTAGTCAATAAGATTATAGTCGAAAGAGGCGTACCCCTGACTGATGGACTTGAGCTTGTCGTAAAAATCATAGATCACTTCAGCCAGAGGCAGATCGAATATCATCTCCAGGCGATTGCTGGTCAGATACTGGTAGTTGACGTTTATGCCCCGCCGGTCGAGACAAAGTTTCATAATTGTTCCCATATAGCGGTCCGGCGTGAGGATCGACGCCCGGATATAGGGCTCTTTTGTCTGATCGATCATGGTCGGATCCGGGTAGAGTGTGGGGTTGTCGATTGTCATCACCGTGCGGTCTTTCAAAGTGAGATGATATCGAACGGTAGGCGCCGTCATGATCAGAGAAAGCCCGTATTCCCGTTCGAGGCGCTCTTGAACGACTTCCAGGTGGAGAAGGCCCAAGAATCCGCAGCGAAACCCGAATCCCAGTGCCGCCGAGGTGTCTTTTTCAAAAATCAAGGACGCGTCATTGAGTTTGAGTTTTTCCATGGCCGTTCCAAGATCCCCGTATTCATCGGATGAAACAGGGTAAATGGACGAAAACACTACGGACTTCGCTGGCTTAAACCCGGGCATCGGAACTGCGGAAGGTTGATGCTTCAGGGTAATGGTATCCCCGCTGCGGACATCGCCGACCGCTTTGATGCCTGCGATCATGTAGCCGACCTGTCCTGATGAAAGCATTTTTTGGGGCTTGCGGTCAATCTGGAATATGCCGACTTCTTCGACTTTATATGTCGTGTTACCGGACATGAAGGTAACGGTGTCACCGGGTTTGATGCTGCCGTCAAATACGCGGAAGTGGACGATCGTGCCCCGAAACGCGTCGTAGTGGGAATCGAAGATCAGCGCTTTAAGCGGGGCGTCCGGATTTCCTGAGGGCGGCGGCAGGCGGAGCACCACGGCCTCAAAGATTTCTTCTATACCGATCCCTTCTTTTGCAGAAATAAGAATGGCCGCCTCGGAATCAAGGCCGAGATCCTCTTCTATCTGAAGCCTTACCCGTTCGATATTGGCGGAAGGGAGGTCAATCTTGTTGATGACGGGAATAACGGCAAGATCGCTTTCCATGGCAAGATAAAGGTTGGCGATTGTCTGTGCCTGGACTCCCTGACTGGCATCGACAAGCAGAAGAGCCCCCTCGCAGGCGGCAAGGGACCGGGAAACTTCATAAGAAAAGTCGACATGTCCGGGGGTATCGATCAGGTTGAGAAAATATTGCCGGCCGTTTTTTGCGGTATAGGGAAGGCAGATCGTCTGGCTTTTTATGGTGATGCCCCGTTCTCGTTCGATATCCATGGTATCGAGGATTTGATTCTGAAACTGCCTGTCAGAAATGATATCGACGGCCTGAATGAGGCGATCCGCCAAAGTCGATTTCCCATGGTCGATGTGTGCTATGATGCTGAAATTACGAATATTTTCCATTAATCCGGGTTCTTGGTACATGTTGGAATAAAACCGGTAACGGTTTTCCTGGAGATCTTTTACCACAGAGGTACTGCGATCACAGAGAAAGACTCCATTTTTAATAAAAAGATATACGGCTCAAGGCACAAGGTGTAAGGCGGAAGGAATAGCCCCCGTCTTTTTTGCCCTGCGCCTTATGCCTTGCACCCTGTCGCCTATCAGCTATGAGCTATGAGCTAACTTCTCCATGCCTTCTGTGTCTCGGTGTGAAAAAATATGTCAATGAATTTATGGAATAGATCACGAAGTTTCTTGCAGACACTTTCCGGCGCGTGGGTTCCAAAAAAGTCGGGTTGACATCGATTTTCTTTCGGGATATCCTGACAGACTTAAAATAAAATAATATTTTATATCAAATTGTTATCGGTTATGTCAACTCCGCCTAACTATTTGGGATTATTTGTTATATCAATTGAGGTGCAGCCGCCGTATGGGTTTATACATTCTGGTCGTGGATGACGAACAATTTATCCGGGATGTTTTATGCGAATCGCTTGTGAAAACAGGTTACGAGGTGTTTGCAGCCGCCGATGCGCAGGAGGCGCTTGAAATTTTAAAATCCAAACCTGTGGAGATCGTTGTCACGGACATCAAAATGCCCGGCATAGACGGCCTTCAGCTGACGGAACGCATCAAGCAGAACCACGATGCAGATGTCATTGTAATGACCGGGTATGCAGGCGACTATTCCTATGAAACGGCGATTACCAAAGGGGCGAGCGATTTTCTCTTTAAACCGGTCCGCCTGCAAGAGCTGCATCTGCGGCTCAAGCGTGTAATCAGGGAACGGAAGTTGAAGAAGGACCGGGATGAAATGACGAAAAAGCTCAAAGAGCTCGCCATTACGGACGGTCTGACAACGCTTTTCAATTCCAGGTATTTTTACAGCCAGCTTGAAATCGAGGTCGACCGGGCCAAGCGGTATCATCAGGCCCTTTCCCTGATCCTGATGGATGTCGACAAGTTGAAACCGTATAACGATTCGTTCGGTCATATCGAGGGCGACAAGGTCCTGGCACGATTCGGCGACGTCATTCGGGCGCGATTGAGAAAGATGGACTCCGCCTACAGATACGGCGGTGACGAGTTTACGGTCATTCTGCCGTCTACCAGGGGCCCGGAAGCCTTAATCGTTGCGGAAAGAATCCGGCTTTCTGTTGCCCGGGAGCGATTTTTTCCGCAACCCCAAAAGGCGGTTTCCCTGACGATCAGCATCGGCGTCACCGAGTATATTCCGGAAGAAGACCCGTCCACATTTTTTCAGCGGGCCGATCATATCATGTATGCTTCCAAGCAGGAGGGCGGGAACAGGGTTTCCTCCGATTCGGTCCATAACCCTTTGTAATAGTATAATTAATGGTCTACACGTTTCTGACACGTCCGAGCCGAAATCAACTCGAACAAATTTTGGTGCTCTACCGCACGGCAGGGTGGTGGCCCGATGCCGATCCAGATACGGCGAAGATCGCCGATATCATCGCCGGCAGTCATTGTTTTTTGGTCGCTGGTGAAAAAAATGGGATTATCGGTATGGGACGGGCCATCAGTGACCGCGCAAGCGATGCGTACATCCAGGATGTAACGGTGGTGCCGGGGTTTCAGAGAAGAGGCATTGGATCCGCCATTATTCGAAAACTGATCGAGCGCCTTCACAGGGACGGACTGTTTTGGATCGGGCTCATCGCCGAAAGAAATTCCCATGGATTTTATGAACGTCTCGGTTTTAAACGGATGGCCGACGCCGCTGCCATGCTCATGGAGTCGAAATGACTTTCAGCCGCATCACGCCGGCGGATTATCCGAAGCTCAGGCCCTTTTTTCAGGGATTGAGGTATACACTGTCCGCATATTCCCTGCCTTCGATACTGGTGTGGAGCAACGACGTATATCATCCTTGCGCAGCCCTGCAGGAAGATACGCTTCATATAGGAGTGGAATTCATCCAGAACGGGCAGCTGCGGCATCTGATACTGCCCGTATCCCCGGTCAGAAGCCATTCCCCACGGCAGCTTTACGATTTTGCCGTAAAATACGGCTATCGGCGCTACTGCTTTGTTCCGGAGGCTTATATAGAAACACATGGTCGCGGCTGTATGGAAAAGTATTTTACAATAGAGCCGCAGGAAGGATACGATGACTACGTCTATGTCAAAGACGATCTGGCAACTCTGAAAGGCAACAGATATTCGAAAAAAAGAAACCTTATCAAACAGTTCGAAAGGGAATATGCTGGTGAAGGCAGGGTTCGCGTCGAACCGATAACCCCGTCAGCCGCACCGGATTGCATCGATTTTCTGGAACAGTGGTGCAAGGAGCGCGACTGCGATGCAAATCCTGCGCAGGATCTCGCCTGTGAAAAATTGGCTGCGATCCATATGCTGGAGAATTTCGGCATCCTGGAAGTCAAGGGCCTGCTTGTTCGGCTGGACGGTGTGATCAGTGCCTTGGGGATCGGCACACAGTTGACGCATAACATGGGGGTTCTACATTTTGAAAAGGCTTTTTCTCGAATAAAAGGGCTTTATCAATACGTAGACAGGTTATGTGCCGGGCATCTTTTCAACGGCTGTACTTATATCAACAAAGAAAGCGACATGGGCATCCCGGAACTTGTCAAATCCAAAAATTCCTATCATCCTGCCTGTCTGATAAAATCCTACCAACTGGTTATCCGGTAGAACCTGCTGCCGTTTTGTCTTCCCTTTTCATCCGATCAGCCGCTAATTTTAACCTTCAGATACATATCCCCTGATTCGCCGCCGTTCGACTGCCTGCCCATCCCTTTCAGTCGAAGCATGCTGCCGTCTTTTGTTCCGGCGGGAACGGACACCCTGAAAAGCCGTTTCTGGAACCCCCAGGAGATGTTGATCAGCTTGTGGGTTCCGTGCAATGCTTCGTGCGGTGTAATGAGGATCGTTCCGTAACGATCAAGATCATTTTCACGGGTTGTCGGATAGACGACCTGCAGACGGGGTGAGGTTTTCTTGAGCGTGGCCTGTCGCATTCTTTCGCCGAAAGCGGCCGAGGGAATCTTACCGAACGCCTTCATAAAGAGGATGCCGGAAACAAACCCCCCGATGTGAGCCCACCAGGCGATGCCGGTTATCTCGCCGGGAGTGCCGACGGCGTTGACAAATTGAATGAAAAACCAGAACCCGAGGAAGAAAAAGGCAGGGATTTCGACAAACCAGGGGATGATCAGGATCGGTATCAGGGTCAGGATCCTGGCGCCTGGGTGGAGGATGAAGTAAGCGCCCATCACCCCGGCGATGGCGCCGCTTGCCCCGATGGTCGGTGTGGGGGAATCGAAGTTTACCAGAAGATGGCAGAGCCCGGAAGCCAGACCGCACAGCAGGTAAAATAGCAGATACCGCAGGTGTCCGAGGCGGTCTTCCACATTATCGCCGAATATATACAGAAACCACATATTGCTCAGCAGATGCCAGAAGCCGCCATGCAGAAACATAAAGGAAATCAAAGAAAATATCTGCTGTTTGAGCGTAAAGTAGTCTGCAATGGTCGGGACCGTATACCTGGCCGGCACCAGCCCGTAGATATAAATAAATCGATGCAGATGATCGCCTTGGGCCATCTGCACGAGATACAACAAAATATTGAATCCGATGATCACGCTGTTGACGATCGGATAATTTTTAGAGCCAATGGTGTCGCGAATGGGGATCATGGGGGATGAATCCGCATACTCATGTCCACACTTTTCGCAGAGTGCGTGAGGGCGCCGACGGAAATGAGGTTGACGCCGGCATTTGCAAGCTCCTGGAGATCGGCCGTGGTGACGCGTCCGGACACTTCTACCACCGCGCGTCCGCCGATGAGGCGGACCGCTTCCCTGATCTGCCCGATCTCCATGTTGTCGAGCATGATCACATCCGCCCCCGCTTTCAGCGCTTCCATGGTTTCGGTCAAATTGGAAACTTCCACCTCGATTTTCATGAGATGCGATGCCCGGGCTCGAGCCAGAACAACGGCGCGCCCGATGCTGCCGCATGCGGCGATATGGTTGTCCTTGATCAAGATGCCGTCGTAAAGTCCCATACGGTGATTTTTTGCACCTCCGATACGCACCGCGTACTTTTCCAGTACGCGCCACCCCGGCGTGGTTTTCCGTGTATCCACGAGACTGACGGATGTGGATCCGAGTTTTTTCACATACGCATGGACACAGGTCGCAATGCCTGAAAGCCGCTGAAGAAAATTAAGCGCCGTCCGCTCGCCGATTAACAGCGCTCGAAGTTTCCCTTCAATTTCAAACACGGTGGTTCCGTTTTTCACGATCGCGCCGTCCGTGTAGTTTGATTTGCAGCATGTGTTCGGGTCCAGGCGGTTAAACACCTTTTGCGCAACATCGAGGCCGGCGAGTACCAGTCGTTCCTTGGCCACAATAACGGCCTTGCCCTGCAGTTCCGGATCCACAAGCGCTTCCGTCGTGATATCGCCGGGCCCCACGTCTTCCTGAAGGGCTATGTCGATCAACTGGTCAATGGCATGATTTATAAATGTCATACTGATTTTATTCGATAATGCTTCTGATCCGGTCCATATTCGACTGCAGTTTCTGGACCTTTTCCGACAGAGCGGCGTGTTTTTCCCGGGCCTTTTCCACCACAGGTCCGGGCGCTTTTTCCAGAAAATCCTCGTTTTGCAATTTTTTGGTCAACGTGGAAAGTTCTGCGGAAAGCTTGGCGATCTCTTTTTCAAGACGGTCGTATTCTTTCGAAAAGTCCATGGCTCCTTCCAGGGATACGAAAACGGAAGCGCCGTTCACCACGGCGGCGGCGGAGACCTTCGGTTTTTCCACGCTGTCGGTCACAACGAGCGATTTCAGTTTGGCCAGGTTGACAATTATGTCCTGATAGGTGCCGACCGTCTCACGTTTGGCTTTTTCCTGTGAATGAAAGCTTGCCGACAGAGAGAGGGCGGGGGAAAGATTCATTTCGCCCCGAATGTTGCGAATCGCCGTGATGACTTCGATGATAAGCCCCATCTTTGTTTCGGCTTCCGGGTCTTCCGCGACCGCTTCAAAATCAGCGGCGTCGGACGGAAAAAAAGCGCGCATGATCGATCCGTCTGTGCCGGGCAGTTTATGCCATATTTCTTCGGTTGCAAACGGCATGAACGGATGAAGCAGGATCAACGTATCCCGAAACACCCGCCAGAGAACGGAAAGAGTGGTTTCCCGGTTGCTTTGGTTGGGGTCGGCATAAAGCACCGGTTTGACGGCTTCGAGATACCAGTCGCAGAGTTCATGCCAGACGAATTTATACAGGGCGCCGGCCGCTTCATTGAACCGGTAGTTGTCGATGGCATCCTGAACCGAAGCGGTCACGCGGTTGAGGCGGGACAGGATCCATCTGTCCGGCAGCGTGAGCGGTTCCAGGTTCAAGTTGTCATATCCTTTTTCGATGTGCATGAGTGTAAATCGGGCGGCGTTCCAGAGCTTGTTGACAAAGTGGCGATATCCCTCTACCCGTTTTTCCGACATCTTGACGTCACGTCCTTGGGCCGCGAAGGCTGCCAGCGTGAATCGAAATGCATCCGTGCCGTATGCATCGATGATGCTGAGCGGATCGATGACATTTCCGGTGGACTTGCTCATTTTCTTGCCGTCTTCGTCTCGAACCAGAGCATGGACATAGACGTCCTTGAAAGGGACATGCCCCATGAAGTGAATGCCCATCATCATCATTCGTGCGACCCAGAAAAACAGAATGTCGAATCCCGTCACCAGAACCGAGGTCGGATAAAATTTTCGAATCAGCGGCGTCTCATCCGGCCAGCCCATGGTGGAAAAAGGCCATAAGGCGGAACTGAACCAGGTATCCAGAACATCGGTTTCCTGAACCAGGTTTCCGCCGCCGCATGTCGGACAGGTTGCAGGCTTTTCCATTCCGACGACGACTTGCTCGCAGTCGCCGCAGGTCCAGGCGGGAATCTGATGGCCCCACCATATCTGGCGTGAAATGCACCAGTCTTTGATATTGTTCATCCATTCGAAGTAGGTTTTCACCCATGTAGGGGGAATGATTCGTGTATCCCCCTTTTTTACGGCTTCTATCGCCTTTTCGGCCAGCGGTTTTGTTCGGACGAACCACTGCCTGGACAGGTTCGGTTCGACGATAGTCCTGCACCGGTAACAATGCCCCACACTGTGTCTGTAACCATCGATTCTTTCAAGCAAACCCTCTTTTTGAAGGGCTTCCACCACCGCTTTTCTGCATTCGAACCTGTCCAGGCCTTCGAATCTTCCGGCTTCGGCCGTCATTTTGCCGTCGTCTCCGATGACTTTTATACCAGCAAGATGATGGCGGGACCCGATCTCAAAATCGTTGGGGTCATGGGCAGGGGTGACTTTCAACGCGCCGGTTCCAAAGGAAATATCGACGTATTTGTCTCTGATCACAGGGATCCTGCGGTTCATCAGGGGTAGCATGACCGCCTCGAAATCCAGGTGCAGGAACCGCTGGTCTTCGGGGTTGACCGCGACAGCGGTGTCGCCGAGCATTGTCTCGGGTCGTGTTGTTGCCACCACCAGTCCGAAGCCTCCGTTTTCAGAAGGATAGCGGATATGGTAAAGATTGCCTTCCTGTTCTTCGTGTTCGACTTCCAGGTCAGCGAGAGCCGTATGGCATCGGGGACACCAGTTGATGATGTAGTTCCCTCGGTAAATCAATCCTTCTTCGTATAATTGAACAAAAACCCGGCGTACGGATCGAGAAAGCCCCTCGTCCATGGTGAAGCGCTCCCGTTTCCAGTCGCACGAAGCACCTATCCGCTTTAACTGATTGATTATCGCACTGCCGTATTCTTCTCGCCATTTCCAAACCGCTTCGATGAATTTTTCTCTTCCGATTTGATGACGGTCCATCCCCTCGGCGGCGAGCTTTTTTTCCACCACATTCTGTGTGGCAATTCCGGCATGATCCGTTCCGGGCATCCAAAGGACGTTGTCCCCGCGCAATCTTCTGTAACGGCAGAGAATATCCTGGAGCGTGTTGTTCAGGGCATGACCCATGTGCAGTACGCCTGTGACATTCGGCGGGGGAATGACGATGGCATAGGACGGTTTCCGGCTGTCCTGCTCATCGGCTGCAAAAAGCTGTTCCTGTTCCCAGAATTTATACCAGCGCCGTTCGATTTCGCGCGGTTCGTATCCCTTTTCGAGCAAGTTGGAACTCATAAAAAGCGGCTCCTTTAAAAAGTGAAAATGGGGATTAGAGCGTAATCCCCACCCCTATCCCCATACCGGTCATCCGATGGTCTGGTCTGCTGATAAGCCCGTCAGGGCCGTTCGAACAAGACCGGCAAAGGCTTTTTCTATGAAGTCTCCATAAAAATAGTTTTCAGACGCTGCATTTCTCTTGATACGGCTTTTTCTAAGACCTCATTGATGATCTTCTCGATCTTATCCGCCAGCATTCTTTCAATTATCCGTTCCAGAGCGGCCTCTATCTGCTCGGTTGATATGGTCGGCGCAGAAGGACCGGTCGTTTCTTGAAGTGCTGTTTCCTCAACCGAAGCACCCGCCTCTTCGAGGTGGAGCCCCAGGGAGTGCGTGAAATCGTCGCCGTTTTCTTCCTCTGCGATGGTGTCCAATTCATATTCAAGAGAAAAGGCTTCCAGTTCCCCGGGTTGATTCCGTTCATTTTCGGGAGGCGTTTCTTCATCCGGTATGAGATCATCGACGCCTTCCATGTCCCTATCGAATTGCGCGGCCTGACTGGAGTCGGATAGGACGTCTGAAAGTTCTAAAACAGGCACTTTGCTTTCGGGTACAATATCCGCGAGTTCCGTCAGTTCGATGATATCGTCATCTTCCACCGGTTTTTTCGGCTCATGAATTGAATCGGGTTCGGGCTTATCACTCATAAGGAATTCCCCCAGAGAAGGTTTGCCGTTGCTGCAGGCTTCAACCTCATAACAAGAAGCTGCATGAACCGCAACAGCGCACAAGCGTAAAATCTGAAAGATATCAAAAAACACTCAATCGGAATATATTACCATACCGCATTTTTTGTGTCAAGTTGTTTGATTTCTTTACTATTTGATAGTATTAAAGAAAAAAGTTCGACTTTTAACGAAATCATCCATTTGTATGCGTAGATTTTTTATCGAGACATCCAATATCGACGGCAGAAAAGCCGTCCTCACCGGTTCCGATGCCAGACACGCCAGGCGCGTTTTGCGGATGAAAAGCGGCGACCGGATCCTGCTTTTCGATGGGCAGGGCGAACAGTACCATGCCGAAATTGTCGATATGCTTCCGGATTCGATTGAAACCCGCATTGTTGGATGCTGCACATCGCAGGCCGAAACGCCGCTTCGAATCACGATTGCTCAGGCCTTTCTCAAGGAGAAAAAAATGGATGGCCTTGTCCGCCAGGTGACCGAACTGGGAGTCTCCCGGTGGGTTCCATTTTTTGCCGAACGCTCGGTACCGAGACCCGATGACAAAAGGCTGGCCGGTCGTATGGAGCGGTGGCGTAAGATCGTCAAAGAGACTATGAAACAATGCCGTCGCCTTCGTGTTCCGGAGATATCGCCTCCGCTTTCCTATGACGAGGTAATGGGGTTTGCAGGATCCGGAGACGTTTCGTTGCTTTTCTGGGAGAAGGCGACCCGTCCGATTCATGAGGCGGTTTTGTCGGCGGGCGGCTGCCCGCCGAAGGATGTCCTTGCGGTCATCGGACCGGAAGGCGGATTCAGCGATCAGGAAATCGAGCGTGCCCGACATGCAGGGTTGTGCTTTGTATCGCTCGGCGTGCGGATCCTGAGAGCCGAGACCGCAACCGTTGCGGTGTGTGCGCTCTTGCAATATTTATATGGGGACATGGCATAAAAAAATCTTGACAAGGACCCGTGCTGGTATAAAATACACGTTTGATTATGCAGTGCGTGCCGAGGTAGCTCAGTCGGTAGAGCAGGGGACTGAAAATCCCCGTGTCGGCAGTTCGATTCTGTCCCTCGGCACCAATAAAAGTCAATGAAAAGAAGGGGGTTGACCATTTTGATGGTTAGCCCTTTTTTTGTCGATTTTTTGGATTACCTCCAAGCTGGTGATTTTATGATCCGCCTGCGGCGGACAGGGGTTCAAGAGGGCAGGGATTCAGGTGATCCGCTGAATCCCTGGTCCCTTTCTCCCAACGAATTGGAAGAAGAACCAATTTTCTTTGCTGGCACCGATGTCGTATTGGAATGCAGGGAGATAAGCGTCATGTCGGAAAAATCCACCCATAAGCAAGAAACAAAAAGGCAAGCGCATGTAGAGGCGGAGGAGACCAAACCTAAAGAAGGTCTGCTGGAGGAACTTAAAAGGTTTGTGGAGCGGTCGCAGGATGTCATCTATCGCTATGATATCCCTTCCCGCCGTTTCGTTTTATTCAATAAGGCGGCCATAGAGCTCTACGGGATAGAGGATGGCGCCATCCCCGCTCCAAAAGATGTGCTCCTCAGCATCCTTCCGGAAGACAGGGACAGAGTCAGAAGGGCTACGCAAGATTCATTGGCGCCCGGTTGCACCGGCGGAGAGGTTGAATACCGTCAACAAGCGGCGGACGGCTCCATCCGCTGGATGAATGACCGGTGGATTGTCATACGGGACCCATCCGGCAGACCTGTCGCTTTTGAGGGAATTGTTCGAAATGAAACCAAACGCAAACAGGCGGAAGAAGCGCTGCGCCGCAGCGAGGCCCTGCTGAATACGGTCGAGGGCATCAGCAAGATCGGGGGATGGGAGTGGGACGTGGATCGCCAGGAGATGTTCTGGACAAAGGAAACCTATCGCATCCATGATTTTGATCCGGACGCAGCCCGGTTGGACGGAAAGGAGTACATCGCCCGAAGCGTTGAATGCTACGCCGAAGAGGATCGCTCAAGAATCTTGTCCGCATTCCGGCGCTGTGTGGAAGAGGGCGAGGCATACGATCTGGAGTGCCGTTTCACTACGGTAAAGGGACGGCCTTTGTGGATACGCACCACCGGCCGCGCCGTGCGGAAGGCCGGAAGGATTGTGCGGGTCGTCGGCAATATCCAGGACATCACGGATCAGAAAAGGGCCGAAGAGGAAAGAGAAAAGCTGCAGGACCAACTTCAGCAGTCCCTGAAAATGGAATCGATCGGCCGGTTGGCCGGCGGTGTGGCACACGATTACAACAACATGCTCGGCGTAATTATCGGCCATACGGAGCTGGCCATGGTCAAAGTCGACCCGACCGAGCCGCTGCATGCCGATCTTGAGGAAATTCTCAAGGCAGCCCAACGCTCGGTGGCGCTTACCCGCCAGCTTCTGGCTTTCAGCCGGAAACAGACACTCCAGCCCGAGGTGCTGGACCTCAATTCCCTTCTTCAAAACCTTGAAAAAATGTTGCGCCGACTGATCGGTGAGGACATTGAACTGGAACTGCCGCTATCAAAGGACATCGCCTGTGTGACGGCTGATCCGGGGCAGATCGAGCAGGTCATCATGAATCTTGCGGTCAATGCCCGCGATGCCATGCCACGGGGCGGCAAGCTGATTGTCGAAACCGCCAACGTCGATCTGGATGCGTCCTACGCGCAGGCCCACGCGAGCGTCCAGCCGGGAAAGTACGTGATGCTTGCAGTGACCGATACCGGCTGTGGCATGGACAAGGAAACCCTGTCTCAGATATTCGATCCATTTTTTACGACCAAGGAAAAAGAGCAGGGTACGGGGTTGGGGCTTTCCACGGTGTACGGCATCGTCAAGCAGTCCGGTGGAAATATATGGGCTTACTCGGAGCCCGGACAGGGTACGATCTTTAAGATTTACCTGCCGCGGACGCATGCCGAACCGAAGATAAAAGAAGGCGGGAAAGAAAAGGAAGAATGGAAGGGCGGCGGTCAGCACATCCTGGTGGTTGAGGATGAAAAATCCCTTCGGACTTTGGTCAATAGAATTCTTTCGGGTCTCGGCTACCGGGTGAGCATTGCTGCAAATGGCGGCGAGGCACTGCTTCTTGTGGAAGAGAAAGGATTGAAACCAGAACTTGTCATCACGGATGTCATCATGCCGGGGATGAGCGGCTCTGTGCTGGCGAAGCGCCTGCGGAGAGTTCATCCGGATTTGAAGGTGCTGTATATGTCCGGTTATACGGACAATGCCATCTTCCACCACGGCGTGCTCGATCCGGGCAGGCCCTTTATTCAAAAACCCTTCAACATCCGTGACCTTGCCGTAAAGGTGCGGGAGCTTCTGCGGGGGGAGAAAGATGAACCTTCCGTTGAGGGGTGATCCATGTTTTTCATATCGGGCTTTGACCCGAACCGCCATTTCCTGAGAAGATAACTCCTTTTTTTCATTGACTTTACCTCTAAACTGATACAAAAGCCGAAATACCGTTTTTCTTCTTAAAAACGAGTACTCGACAGGCATTGTTGATGTTCAAATTTCTACACGCAGCCGACGTCCATCTGGATAGCCCGCTTCATAAACTGGATTTATATGAAGGCGCTCCGGTGGAAGAGTTCCGCCGGGCTACACGGCGCGCATTCGAAAATCTCATCCAGCTGGCCATCTCGGAAAAAGTCGATTTTCTATTGATTGCCGGCGATCTGTACGACGGGGATTGGAAGGATTACAACACCGGTCTTTATCTGGTATCTCACATGAGCAGGCTGCGCGATTGCGGTATTCCCGCTTTCATTGTCGCCGGAAACCACGACGCGGCAAGCAGCATCACAAAATCTCTCCGGCTTCCCGACAACGTGACGCTGTTTCCTCCGGACCGCCCGGCTACGGTCAAGGTGGAGAAGCTGAATCTGGCGATTCACGGTCAAAGCTTTTCGACCCCTGCGGTCAGAAAAGACCTGTCCCTCGGCTATCCCCCCGCGGGTAAGGGCTTGTATAACATCGGTCTTTTGCATACCTGCGCCACAGGCCGGGAAGGCCATGAGCCGTACGCGCCGTGCTCTTTGGATGGATTGGTCAATAAAGGGTACGATTACTGGGCGCTCGGCCATGTCCACCAGCATGAAATCCTTTGCAAAAACCCTCCGGTGGTTTTTGCGGGCAATACCCAGGGCCGGAATATCCGGGAGCTTGGCCCCAAAGGGTGCGTTCTGGTCACCATCGATGACAGCGGCTGGCCAAAGCTCGAATGTAAACCTCTGGATGTCGTTCGATGGGCTATCGCCGAATTGGACGCAACCGATGCAAAGAGCGGCTTTGATATCGTTGACCGATTCAGCCGGCGTCTGGAAGCGCTGACGGCGGAAAATGAAGGTTTGCCGATGGCCGTCCGTGTCCATATCCATGGGGAGACTGACGCTGCGGATACGCTTTTGTCCGACATCGAGCGGTGGAAAAATGAGATCCGATCGGCTTCACTTGATTTCGGCAAGGGAAGGGTCTGGGTGGAGAAAACGAAAATCAACATAAGCCTGCCGGGCGCCGGGAGACTCTCTGAACCATGCGAAGGAGCGGTCGGCGAGCTGCTGAAACTGTTCGGCGAATTGGATGCCGACCCGGATGCCCGAATGGAACTCGCCGATGAGTTGAGCGATCTGGAAAAAAAGCTGCCTCCTGAGTTGAGAGGCGATATAGATGGGGTACGTTTCGCCGATGCGCAGTGGTTGGGCGAGCTGTTGACCCAGGTGCGACCGATGCTCTTAAAGCGATTGTTGCGAAAGAGAGCCCCGGAATGAGAATTGATGCGCTTCGCTTGATTGCATACGGCCCTTTCGACGGTACCGTGCTCAATATGAGCGGCGGGGAGGAGGGGTTTCACCTGATTTATGGTGCAAACGAGGCCGGCAAAAGCTCCGCCCTTCGAGCTTTGCGCCATTTGCTTTACGGCATACCGGAAAGATCGACGGACAACTTTCTTCACGCTTATGGAAACATGCGGATCGCCGGATCCATTCGCTCCCGTGGCGGCAACGTACTGGATTTTATCCGTCGCAAAGGAAGAGGAAACACCCTGCGAACCGCAGACGACAGCTCCGTCCTGGAAGACTCCGCGCTGCAGAGTTTTCTCGGCGGCGTCCATGAAGACCTTTTCAATGCCATGTTCGGCATTGATCACGAGGATCTGGTCCGCGGCGGGCAGGAGATCATTCATGGCGGCGGGGATGTGGGCCGGCTCATTTTTTCGGCCGGATCCGGTATTGCCAATCTGCGTGAGGTTCAAAATGAACTCCAGGCAGCCGCTGATCAGCTCTTTAGGCCCGCCGGCCAGAAACAAAAAATCAACGAGGCACTGGCGCATTTGAACGCCGGCCGAAAGACACTGCTGTCGCTTCAGTTGCCCGGCCGGGAGTGGATCAGACACGATGAATCGCTTCGATCGGCATTAACACGCAAAGCAGCCGTTGAGTCCGAATTGACCCGATATCAGCGGGAACTCAACCGTCTGGAGCGCATCCGGCAGGCCTTCCCTCTGATCGCCAATCGGAGGGAACTGATAAAGGAGCTTGAGGCCTACGCCCCAGCGGTTCTCCTGCCGGAAGGCTTTTCGGAGCAAAGACGCGAGCTGCTCACCCGGCTTGCCGTCGCCAAAGAAGAAAAAAAACAGGCCATTGAGACCATCGCGTCTCATCAGGATTCCATATCCTCGTTGAACATTTCAACCGGTTTTCTGAACAATGCCGAGCGTATTGAGGAAATCCATGGGGAACTCGGCAGCCACAGAAAAGCGGCCAAAGACCGCATCACATTGGAAACGCGGCACAATACCCTGATCGGAGAGGCCAAAGAGATTCTGCGCGGTCTTCGAGACGACCTGACGCTGGAGCAAGCCGAAAGGCTGCACATCAAAAAGTCTGAAATTATCAGAATTCAGGAGCTTGGGATCCAGTACGAAAGAATCGTTACCCGTATGAAAGATGCACGTGACAAACTGCCGGCGCTTACCCAGGAAATCGCTGAAATCAAAGAAGCGCTTGACGCTCTGGGCGTCACGCGGTCGATTCAGGATCTGATGGCGGCTCTGGCGGAGGCTGAAGAATGGGGTCTGTTTGAAAGACAGTTTCATGTCGAGCAGGCCGCAATCCGGTCCGACATGAACACCGCGGAAAATATGAAAAAGAAGCTGGGGTTGGAAAAAAATTCCTTTGAGGAGATCGAAAGCCTGCCGGTGCCGTCTTCGGAAACCATCCGGGTGTTTGATGATCGTTTCGATACGATCGATTCCCGGCTGAATGACATCCTGGGAGAGCATAAAAGAGTCGGGAAAGCAGGTAAGGATGTGGAGCGACAGATCGAAATCAATCGCCTGGAGCGGGAGGTCCCCACCGAGGAGGACCTGCTGAGATCCCGGGAAAAGCGGGATCTGGGTTGGAGGCTGGTAGCCGGTAAACTAAACGAACAACCGGTAGCCGAAGCGGAAATCGAAAACTTTATTGAAAAAACCCCCGGCTCAAAAACGCTTTCTGAGGCATTCGAATCGAATCTCCATGCAACCGACGAAATTTCCGACCGGCTTCGGCGAGAGGCCGATCGGGTGGCAACAAAGGCCAGATTCCTGGCCGACCAGGCAGCCTTTAAGGAGCAACTGCAACGGATTCAAAAGGATCTCGAACTGGCTGAAAACGAAAAGACCGAAATCTTCAGACAGTGGGAAATCCTATGGCAGCCGGTAGGAGTCGTTTCACGCTCGCCGAAGGAAATGCAGCGATGGGTGCAGGACCTGGGTGCATTGGCTGAAAAATACCAGGGTATTCGCGATCGTAAGGCCAGGGCCGAAGCATCGGAAAGAGAAATTGAAAAGCACCGGCAAAAACTGATTCAGTGCCTTCAGGCATTTAAGGAAGCGGCCGGTGACGAGACGCTGAATACGCTCATCCATCGAGGACAAGTGATCGTAAAGTCTATGGAAGAACTTATTCAAAAGCGGGCGCTGCTTGAACGGGATAAGGTCCTGCGGGAGAAAGAGCTCGCGGCTGAGCGATCCAGACTGGAAAATAATCAAAAGGCGCTGAAACTCTGGCAAGAGCAGTGGGAGACGGCGGTGCGACCGATCGGCCTTGAAGCGGATGCCATGCCGGCCCAGGCAACTGCCGTCATGGAGGAGCTCAAGAGTCTGTTCGATACGCTTAAAGAAGCGGATATTCTGCGAAAACGTATCACCGGCATCGATCGGGATGCGGATGATTTTACCGGCAAGGTAACGGACCTTTTGGAAAGGATCGCCCCGGAGCTGATCGGCCGCTCTCCGGATGAGGCTGCACTTGAACTTCACGGTCGGCTCAAGGGGTATCGGGACGCGCGGTCCCGGCAGGAAACGCTCGATAAACAGCTGAAAAAAGAACAGGAACGACTGGATCGGGCAAAGAATGCCGTTTTGAAGGTTGAAACGCAGTTAAGGCGCATGTGCGAAGAGGCAAGGTGTGATACGATCGATGAACTTGCCGATTCCGAACGCCGGTCGAACAGAAAGAGACAAATCGAAAACGATTTGAAAAACATCGATGAGCGGCTGCGTCAATTGTCGGCCGGTGCACCCGTGGCGGATTTTATCGAGCAGGCGATGGAGGTGGACTCGGACAGCATTTCAGGGGAGTTCAAACGACTGGAAGAGACAACGCAAAGCCTTACCGCTGAAAAGTCCGATCTCGATCAGACCATCGGAAGTGAACGCACCGAGCTGGGCAGGATGGACGGCAGCGACCGGGCGGCCGAGACGGCAGAGGAGATTCAGCTTCTGCTGGGGACCATCGAAAACGATATCGAGCAGTATGTGCGGGTTAAAATCGCCGCCGGAATTCTAAGCCGGGCAATCGAGCGTTTTCGTAAAAAAAGCCAGGGACCCATTTTGAACCGCGCTTCCACGTTATTCAGTCAGATAACGCAGGGAGCCTTTGAAGGGCTGCGGGCCGATTTCGATGATACCGGCAGGCCGGTGATCGTCGGCGTGCGTCAGGCAGGCGGAATCGTCACGGTGGACGGGATGAGTGATGGAACTGCGGATCAGGTGTATTTGGCCTTAAGACTCGCAGGGTTGGAGATGTACCTCGAAAGATACGAGCCCCTTCCGCTCATTGTCGACGACATTCTCATAAGGTTCGATAACGACCGTGCAGCAGCCACCCTGAAGGTCCTGGCCGAGCTGTCCAAAAAGACCCAGGTGATCTTTTTCACGCACCATCACCACCTGGTTGAAATCGCTGAAAAGAGCATGGATGAATCCATTTTAAAGAAATATGATCTGGTCGGCTGATTTTTTAAGCGATTCATCTCCGAAAAAATTGATTCTACGGTTTCTGCGCCTCTGTGGTAAAAATCCTGTTTTGGGCAGGTATGAAGGGATTCATTAGATTCAAAACGCTTTCATCCATCGGATGGCTGCTGATGGATCAGGGTTCCAGTTCCACGATGGCGGCATCGAGGATCGAACCGTTGATCGTCAGCAGTGCCACGGTGACAGGGAGTCTGAACCGGGACGGTCCCGCACTTCCGGGATTAAGATAGAGCACCCCGTTTCGCCGTTCTATGTGGGGCCGGTGGGAATGTCCGAAAATAACGGCATGAAATCCGGCTGCCGCCGGGTCCAGGTCAAGCCGGCTGACATCGTGCAGCACGTAAAGCAGGCAACCGCCGACCTGAACCAGGTCGGTCTCGGGAAGGCGCCTTGCCCATGGAGCCCCGTCCATGTTTCCCCGGACCGCCGTAACGGGGGCGATTTCCTCCAGCGCCTCCAGAACGGCCTCCCGGCCGATATCCCCGGCATGGATGATCCGCTCCGTCCCTTTGAGCACCTCGACCGCTTCCGATCTCAGGAGCCCGTGGGAATCCGAAATGACGCCGATGCGGTGTTTCGTTGTCGATGCAGGCGGCATATTTGGCTCTTTTGAATTTGTATCCGTTTCCGTTACTCTGCCATAGCTCACCCGGTCAGGTTTTTATGACGGTTTGCGCCACCTATCCCCTATGAGCTAACCATCTCGCCCGGGCGGGCCGATCCCTCCAGCCACGCTTTTCCCTCGGCGTAAAGCTTTTCCACCTCGGGGCCGCGCAGTCCGGGAAGGCCCGGCTTGACCTTGAAGCCGTTCATCGACTGCAGATACGCCAGGTGGCGATAGCCTTCGGGAAATCGGTCGAACAATTTCCTGTCGAGCTTGATAATAGCCCCGGGATCCACCGGATCGAGGCGGTCTTTTTCGTAGATCGGCTGCCGCCGGACGATGCCCCAGCGGCCTTCGCGCTTTTCGAAAAAGTCGTAGAATCGCCCCAGGCACGAAACATCCACTTCAATGCCCTGCAGCGGCGCCCGCTGATGGATGGTCATCCTGGTTTGGGAGATCGCTCTCGTGCCGGCGATGTCGCAGGTCCATCCGCCGAGAAAGTGCAAAATGTTGACCCCGCGATCGAACCCATCCCGGCTTGCTGCGATGAATTTTCCCGCCGGTCCCTGGAACCAGGTGGCCGTCATCCAGCCGTCCGTGTGCCAAACCGTGGCGAAACGCTCCCAATCGCCGGTATCTCGCCATACCACCCAGTTTTCCACTATCTCTCGAATGGCCAGTTTGTCCGCTGTCAGGTTATTCCACATGGTGATCCTTTTTTAGAACTTTTTTAAACAGATCGTCGATCTCCTGGATATGAAGCAGTCGTCCGATGCAGAGGAGAAGGCCTGTAAAAACAGAGCCGACAATAAGGGCAACGAGCACATTGCCTGTAAAAGCGGCGGCGTCCAAGAGACCCTGCAAAGTGTTTTTAAACCACTCCAATCCGATGCCCAGCAGACCGCTTAAAAAAAGCATGGTTAAATAGAAATAATATACCTTGCGGCTGTCACGGTTGCGGCTTTTTTTGTTCCACAGCGCATACAGGATGGTCACCTGAAATATGGAGGATAAAGACACGGCCAGCGCAATTCCGCCGGCGCCCATCAGCGCCATGCCGTACCCGTATACCGGGAGGCTGCATAAAACGGCAATGGTTCCAAAAATTGCCGGAAACCAGGTGTTCTGCATCGCGTAGTAGCCCCGGACGACAACCGTATAAGCGGAAAGCGCAAATGCGCCCGGTAGAAGAAACAGGATAATATGAGCGGTCAATGCCGTGGCATCCGAATCAAACCTGCCTCTCTCAAAGAGAATATGGACAATTTCATGCCGGAGCACCATGAGCAGGACCGAAAAAGGGATCACCAGCGCCAGATAGCGCAGCGCCCGGTTCAGCAGATCGTTCATTTCCTGCATTTTGTTTTCGGCGACCAGTCGGGCCATGAAGGGGTAAGCGGCGACGCCTACCGCCTGGCCGAACAGACCTACCGGAACCAGCAGGATCGTGCGGCCGTAATTGAGACCGGCTATGCCTCCCGGAGCCAGATAGGCACCGAAGAATCGCATGAAGATTTCCATGGAAAACGTCATCGTCAAACCCACCATCAGGGGCACAGTCAGGTAAATGTATTTTTTGACATCCGGATGCGTCAAATTGAATGCGGGATGGAATCTCAATCCCACCCTTCGGGCTCCCCACAGTTGAAAAACAAAATTACCGATGAACGCACCTCCGAAAACTCCCCAGGAAAAACCTTCCATCCCCATCCCGGGTCCTAGAAAAACGCCGCCGGCGATAATTCCGGCATTGTATACAATCGGAGCCAGCGCCGGGATTGCAAACTTTTCTCTGGAAAACTGAACGGCCATCAGAAGGCCGCCTGTGAAAAAGAAAAATTGGGCGGGAATGATGATCCGTGTCATTCGGATTACCCGGCTTTTAAATTCAGGATCGGGCCGTCCGGCCGAAATGACGTCGATCAGCTCCGGAGCAAACAGACAGGACAGGAGAATAAAGACCAGCAGCAAGCTTCCGACGCCCGTCAATATAATTGAAAAAACCCGCCACCCTTCTTCTTCTCTGCCTTCGGCGATATAGCCGGAAAATATCGGAATAAACGTGATGGAAAGAAAACCGCTGGCGGCGATGTGGTTCAAAATTTCAGGTATGAAAAAGGCGAGTTGATAGGCGTCGACCGCGCCGCTTGCACCGCCGATATAGGCGATGACCATTTCTCTGGCAATGCCGATGAGGCGGCTCAGCAGGACAGACCCCATCATGATGGCCGAGGCTATGCCGACTTTTTTATGAATCGATCGAGACATTACGCGGTTTCGCTGTTTTCTATTCGCCCTTGTTCGAAAACGCTGCACCCTATCCGTCGACGGGCCTATCCCATGCGGCAGCGATGATTGTCGTCCGAATTAGCAGAAACTGCGATAAAAGGCAAAGATTGCAGCGGATGGGACAGAAAAAGATAGATGGGGTTGTCGGTGCAGGACGACGGATAAGGAATCTTTTCCATTATTGACTATCGCGCTTACATCCTTTATCTTTGTGTAAAGATACAGCTTTTTGAAAAACCGCATGACAATTTTTTCGGAGGCATCGTTCAGCCGGCGGGCAGCCAGAATACACAGCGAAGATCGTGGATCCTGCAGGATGTAGGCGAGTGATTGACGGGCGAAAGCCGGCCCGAAAAGGAATAGATGATGTGGAAAAGTATCCAGGAAATCCGATTGATTGCCGATAGTGTTCCGGCCCTGGTTGCCTATATCGATGCAGAGGGTTACTACCAATTCGTGAACGGGCAATACGAAAAATGGTTCGGGCTGTCCCGAAAAGAAATTCTTGGAAAGCATTACACCGCGATTCTTGGCGACAACGCCTGTCAACGAATAGCAGAGCATGTGGAAAAAGTTTTGTCGGGTGAGCGGGTGTTATTTGAAGCATCTCTCCCGTATGCTCGCGGTGGGAGACGCTGGGTAAGCGCCGAGTACATTCCAGATGCGGATGACCGGGGGATGGTAAAAGGGTTCTTCGGTCTGATCACAGACATCACGGACCGCAGGCGGGTCGAGAAGGAACTGAGACAGAGCGAAGAGATGTTTCGCTCTATTTTTGAAAACAGCATGGATGCCATCTTTCTTACGGCACCGGACGGCCGGGTATTTTCCGCAAATCGTGCCGCGTGTGAAATGACCGGATTTTCGGAAAACGAAATCATCGAATTGGGAAGGGAGTCTGTTGTCGATCCGACCGATCCGAGATTGCCGGGAGCACTCGAGGAAAGGAGACAAAGGGGTTGTTTTAGAGGAGAGCTGAATTGGAGGCGCAAAGACGGCTCCAGGATTCCTGTCGAAATTACCTCGTCCATATTCAGAGATACAAAAGGACAGGAAAGGACCATCATCGTCGGTCGCGACATCGCGGATCGCAAGCGGATGGAGGAGGAATTACGGCAGAGTGAGGAAAAATACCGTCTGCTCTTTGAACTGGAGTCCGATGCCCTTCTCCTGATTGATGATGAAAGCCTGCAAATCCTTGATGCCAATTCAGCCGCGATTGCGCTCTACAAATACAGCAGGGAGGAATTGCTGACAAAAAAGGTTCTGGATCTGTCCGCAGAACCGGAGAAGTCCTTGCAGGCTATCAAACAACGGGTCGCCCGGATCCCCCTGCGATATCACCTCAAGAAAGACGGGAGTCTATTTCCTGCAGAGATTACCCGGACTGATTTCCAGTGGCAGGGAACAGCAGTTCACATTGCGGCCGTTAGAGACATCTCATCGAGGGTGGAGGCCGAGAAGGATCTGCATGAAACCCGGGAGCTGCTGATGTCTATTCTGGACAACTCGCCTGCCCTCATCTACGTCAATACCCTGGACAACCGCTACCGCATGGTCAACAAGGCCTGGGAGAGGTTTACCGGTCGGAATATGCAGGAAGCGGTGGGTAGAGCTTTTGAGGAACTCTTTTCTTTCAGGACGGCAAGTGAATTTCAAATGACCCATAGAAAGGTCCTCGATACCAAGGTTCCGGTGGTATTTGAGGAATCAGTCTTACACGGGGGCAGGAAGTACTTCTTGCATACAGCCAAATTCCCGCTGATCGGCCAGAATGGAGAAATGAAGTTCATCGGAGGGATATCCGTCGACATTTCAGATCTCAGGCGTGCTGAAGAAGAGTTGCGGGAAGCCCGGGAGCAGCTCTATCAGTCACAGAAAATGGAAATCCTGAACACCCTGGCAGCGGGTGTCGCCCACGAGATCAGCAATCCCATAAGCGTCATTTTGTTCAATGCCCCCTTGTTGCGGAAGATATGGTGTGATTTTCAGCCTGTGCTGGAAGAGCAGACTGTTGCAGATCCCGGGAGGAAATACGGGGGACTGCCTTTCGATTTTTTGAAAAGGGATCTAAACAGGCTCTTAAATGATATGGAGATGGCCGGCAACAGGGTAGCCGCCATTGTCAACGGCCTGAAAGACTTCGCGAGAAAATCCGCAATGACGGAGAAAAAGCCCATGGTCCTCAACGAGGCCGTCGAGAACGCACTGAGGCTGGCTTCCACGGCGGTCCGAGAGTCAGGGGTTGCGCTTCAAATCGAGCTCGGAGCAGCGCTTCCTCCCATGATCGGGAACCTGCAGAACATCGAGCAGGTCGTTTTGAACATCCTCATTAACGGAGTTCAGGCCATCAAACATGGAAAGGGGGTGATCGAGGTCCGGACAGGATATGATGAACGAAGGGAGGGTTTGACCCTTTTTATCCGTGATAACGGGGAAGGGATCGACCCTTCCGTATCCCGCCGAATCTTCGATCCGTTTTTTACCACCAGGAAGGATGCAGGAGGGAGCGGCCTTGGTCTGTCCATATCATATAACATGGTGAAGGAGCATGATGGGGAAATCACTTTTGAGAGCGAGAAGGGAAAGGGCACCACGTTCAGGGTCTTTTTTCCCGTGAAGAGAGGGGAGAGACGCTATAAAATCCTGGTGGCGGATGATGAGGAACTTATACTGCAAATCATGAGCGAGGCCTTCAGGAAGCTTTGTTGTTTTGATGTGGAGACGTCGAGAAATGGAACCGAGGCCCTGCTGAAGGTGGGCACCTGTCGACCGGACATACTGATTCTGGATCTCATGATGTCCGGTATGGATGGACTTGAGGTTTGTCGGTCTATAAGGGAATTACCCGAACTTTCTCACATGGTCGTGATCATTTATACAGGATATCCAGAGGACCCAAGGTTGAATCGAATCAGGGAGTTGGGATACACGCACATTTTCGCCAAGCAGATGAAAATCATGGAATTCGTGAAGGAGGTCGAGAAAATAGCAGGCAGCAGGTAGCGGATACCGGCGTGCATTTCGGATTACCTACCGCCCTGGTTCCCCCGGTTACGCTTTCCCCTAGTTCCTGAGCTTCCGCTGGAGGGTCCTCAAACCGATGCCCAGAATCCTGGCTGCACGGGTACGGTTTCCGCCTGCAGATTCGAGGACCCGAAGGATGTGCCGCTTTTCCAGCTCAAAGAGGGGGAGCGGTTCTTCCATCCCGTGGACCGAATCGGCGATGGAAACAACTTCTCTGGGTACCGAGGAAAGGGTGAGGGACTTGCCTTTTTCAGCGATCACCGAGGCGGCTATGATGTTCTCCAGTTCCCTTACGTTTCCGGGGAAAGGATATTTCTCAAGAACCCGCTCCATTTCAGGAGCTATGGAAAAGATCTCTTTTTTGTTTTTTTCGGCATGGCGCTTCAGGAAATGGCGGGCGAGAGGCAGTATATCCTTTTTTCGCTCTCTTAAAGCCGGGATATGGATGTGGCAGATATTCAGCCGGTGGAAAAGGTCTCTTCGGAATCTCTCTTCCCTGACTTCTTCAAAGATGTCCCGGTTCGTGGAACCGATGATCCGTACATCCGCATCCCTGGCCCTGGTGCTCCCCAGCCGATAGAGTTCCTTTTCTTCGATGACGCGAAGGAGCTTGCCCTGCAAGTCCCTTTCCAGCTCCGTGATTTCGTCCAGAAACAGGCTTCCTCCACGGGCTTCTTCAAAAAAACCCTTTCTTTCGCTCAGCGCGCCCGTAAAAGCACCCCTGGCATGTCCGAATAACTCGTCCTCGAAAAGGGTCCTGCTGAAAGAGGCCATGTTGACCGCCACAAAGGGGCCGTCTGAACGGCGGCTCAACCGGTGGACGATTCGGGCAACCATGTCCTTTCCCACGCCGGTTTCCCCTGTAACAAGCAGGCTGTAGTCCGTAGGGGCACAGGTTTCGACCTGGTGGAACACCCGCGTCATGGTCTCATCCACGGCAACCATCTCCCGAAACGCCTCGGGGTTTTTAAGAACGGCACGGGTCGGCATCCCCTGATACAGGCTCAGGTTTAAACGAAGATTGTTTCTTTCCAGGGCGTTCTTGACGGTTATGATGAGTCTTTCGGGCTCTACCGGCTTCACAAGATAATCAAAGGCCCCGAAGCGCATGGCCTGCACCGCGCTGTCGACCTCGTCCAGAGCAGTGATGATCACGCATTCCGTATCGGGGTAATGGCGCTTTACCTGTTCGATGAGTTCCATGCCGGTCACATGGGGCATGAGAAGATCCAGCAGAAGGAGCTGAAAGCAGCGCTCCTTCAAAACTCCCATAACCTTTCGGCCGTCCGATACCAGGCCGGGATCGGGGAAGCCCGCACTGACGAGCACGGACCGGATGCTCAGAAGAAGACCCGGGTCGTCGTCCACGACCAAAATCGGCGTATCTTTTTCAGGGATGAATTCCATGAGTTGTCAGCACCTTGGTTATTTCGCTGATACAGGGTCCAGGGGTTCAAACAATATGTAATTTATTTTCCATTATATCTTGATTCGCCGGGTGCGTCAATATGGCATACGACGGCTGCTTTGGCACGCCAAAGTAGGCGCGACTCCCAGCCTCACCCGTGATGACGATCCCTTTCAGTCGTTCAACTTATTGATTTATCTATATTCGATGATTCCATTAGCAGTCGGTACGATTCGTGCATTTTAAAAAAGAAAGCTGGAAAAGAAACCCGAAACCGCATGGAAAGAGGCTTTGTCGTGAGGATACTTGTCGTCGACGATGATCCGGGTACCTTGAACGCAATCAAAGCCGGGCTGATAAGCCGGGGCCATGAGGTGTTCACCGCCAAAGACGCCGGCACGGCGCTTCGAATCATCAAATGGGCTTGCTGGTCCGAAGAGACCATTCATCTCCTTCTGACGGACTCGCGGATGCCGGGGATGAGCGGGTTGGATCTCATCCTTTCCGCAAAGGTCCTGTACCCGGGGTTAAGCGCCATCCTGATGACGGCATACAATGATGAGGCCGTGTGTAACAGAATCCTTGCATTGGATGGGTGCGGATATCTGGAGAAGCCTTTCAGGCCGGAAATCATGATGGCCCTTATCGAAGAAATAAAGGGCGACTTCCGGACTATGGGATGTCAGGCGAAAATCCCCTAACCGCAGGGCAAGGGATTGTCCCTTGCCTTCGGGGTGTCGCTGAAAGATTGTTTGCTGATCAGGGGTGAAAGATGAAAAAGAAAATAATGGGTTCCGCAGGGCTGCTTCTATCCTGTTTTTTGCTTTTCGGCTGTGGGCCATCTCAGCCTCCCAAGCCGCCTGACGAGGTCACATTACAGCTCAAATGGGTGCACCTGCCGCAATTCTCCGGTTTTTACATGGCCCAGGAGAAGGGCTACTACGCAGAGGAGAATATAAAAGTTACCTTCCTGGAAGGCGGCCAGGAAATAGACAATGCCGAGCGTGTCATTTCCGGAAAAGCCGACTTCGGCGTGCTGTCTCCGGAAGATATATTGGTGATGCGCAGTCAGGGAAAACCGCTCACCGCCATCGCCGCCATCTACCGACGCAGCGCGGCGGTCTTTGTCGCCATGGCGGACTCGGGCATTGTGCGGCCGGCCGATTTTCCAGGAAAAACGGTGGCCGTGGTCGGTAAGGGCGGCGCTGTCAGGGAATTTGAGTTGCAGTTTTATGCCATGATGAAAAAGCTGGGGCTAAATTGTGAAAACTTGAAGATGATCGACTTTGACCCGGACTACGCCGCTTTCTATAATGGTCAGGCGGATGTAACGGCAGCTTATGCCACGACGGGCCTGATCAAGATGCGTCGCAAGGGGCTGAGACTCAACCTCATCTGGCCATTCGATTACGGTGTCCACTTTTACTCCGATACACTGTCCGCCGCAGAGAGGCTGATTTCGGAAAAACCGGATTTGGTTATACGCTTTCTGCGCGCCACCTTGAGAGGATGGAAAGAGGCCGTCGAGGACTCGCAACAGGCGGTGGCCGTCACCTTGAAATACTCCCGGATCAAAGATCCGGAGCTTTTGACCGCGATGATGGAAGCCATGCTTCCCCTGGTGCACACGGGGGAGGACCGGATCGGCTGGATGAAAACCGAGGTGTGGCAGGGGATGTATCAGGTATTGCTTGAGCAAAGATCGCTACCACGGTCTTTCGACGTGAACCAGGCGTACACCATGCGGTTTCTGAAAGAAATCTACGGAGAAAAAGGCAAATGAAACTGGCGCAAAAACTCCCGATCCTGTGTGTTCTGCTCTCCATCGCGCCTGCGGCCGTTGTGGGCTACCTTGCCTACGAGAACGGCCGGCAAACGATCGTCGGTGAAACCATGGAGCACCTCGTGTCCATCAACATTTTCAAGAGCAACGAACTGAAGCGGTGGATCGAGGGCAACAAGAGCAGTCTCGAGGAACTGGCCCAGCGACCTCTGGTCAGACAATATGTTGAGATATTATCCGGACACGACACCGGTGATTCCGTCTATCACAGGGCCAGGGAAAGCATTGTCTGGGAGCACCTGAAGCAGAGACTGAAATACGGCGGCTTCTTTGAACTGTTCCTCATGTGTCCTCGCCATGGCCTGATAACAGTCTCCACCGATGAGAGACAGGAGGGAAAATACCGGGGCACCCATCCCTATTACATCGAGGGCAAGAGCCGCACCTATGTGCAGGGCGTATACTATTCGCCGACGCTGGAGCAGGCGGCCATGACCGTCGGCACACCCATAAAAGACAGACAGGGCAATCTCCTCGGCGTGCTGGCCGGCCGTCTCCATCTTAAGGAATTGTCTACAATCATCTCGCTTCAAAGCGGTAAAAACCACACGGAAGATACCTATCTGGTAAATGTTTTCAACTTTTTTGTGACCGAACCGCGGTTCGGCGAAAGCTATGCCCTGAAAAAAGCCGTCCACACGGAAGGCGTCTCTGCGGGTCTTTCGGGCGAAGATGGGGTGTCCTTCTACAGGGATTATCGCGGGGCCCCGGTTATCGGCGCTTACAAATGGTTGCCCGAATACGGCATGTGCATCATCACCGAGATGGATCAGGCCGAGGCGTTTGCTCCCATTGTGTTTCTGGCGCGGGTGATAGCCGGTATCGTCTCTGCCGTTTCCATCGCAGCGGGTCTCCTGGGCCTTTTTTTTGCCCACACGATCATCCGTCCGGTGCGGCAACTGGTTGCAGGCACCGAGGAGATCGGAACAGGCAACCTGGAACACCGGGTGGGGACGGCGTCAAAGGACGAAATCGGCAAGCTTTCCATGGCCTTTGACCGGATGACGGAGAGACTGAAAGCCACGATGGTTTCCCGGGATGAGCTGGCGAGGAGCGAGGAGAGGTACCGTACCACGATGATGAGTGTGGGTGACGGCGTGATCGCAACAGATACCGAAGCTCGGGTGGAGATGCTGAATCCGGTGGCTGAAGAGCTGACCGGCTGGGGGCAGGAGGAAGCCCGGAACAAGCCCCTGGAAGAGGTCTTTCGCATTATCAACGAAGAGACACGTCAACCCGTTGAAAATCCGGTATGCCGGGTGATCCGGGAGGGTCTGGTGGTCGGCCTCGCCAACCACTCGCTGCTTATCGCCAAGGACGGCACGGAGCGCCCCATCGCAGACAGCGGAGCACCCATACGCGATGAAAGGAACGAGGTCACCGGCGCCGTTCTGGTTTTTCGCGACCAGACTCCAGAACGCGCGGCGTTCAAAGCCTTGCTCGAGAGCGAGGAAAAGTACCGGTCTCTTTTTGAGGATTCCAGGGACGCGATCTATATCAACCGAAAATCGGGCGAGCTTACGGATGTCAACCAGACCTTTGTGGATCTTTTCGGCTATACAAAAGAAGAGATGCCCGGGATGAACATCATAAGGATTTTCAATGATCCTCAAGACAGGCCGCCCATTATTGAAGAGATAGAAAAGACGGGCTCTGTCAAAGATCGTGAAGTCCGATTCAAGAAAAAAGACGGTACCGTGTTGGATGTGCTTTTGACCGTGACCGCGAAAAAGTCCGATGACGAAGAGACGGTAGGTTATCAGGGCATAATCAGAGACATCACGGCATACAAGGCACTTGAATCCCAGCTTATACAATCCCAGAAGCTGGAGGCGATAGGACGGCTTGCCGGAGGGATCGCTCATGATTTCAACAATCTGCTGACCACGATCATAGGCAATGCCGAAATGGCGCTTATGGATTTCGGCGGGCAGGCGCCTCTTCGGGAAGTGCTGGAGGATATCAAGGAGGCCGGAGCAAGGGCGGCCGGGCTGACCCGCCAGCTCCTGGCCTTCAGCCGCAAACAGATTCTCCAGCCCGAGGTGCTGAACCTGAACCATGTGGTGGGTGAAACGGACAGGATGTTGCGGCGTCTTATCGGCGAGGATATCGACCTGGAAATCATCCTGAGCCCGGATCTTGGCCGGATAGAATCCGACGTCGGCCAATTGGAACAGATCCTGATGAACCTTGCGGTCAATGCGAGAGACGCCATGCCCAAGGGCGGCAAGCTCACCATCGAGACGAAAAACGTGGAACTCGATGAGGCGTATGCCCATAGGCACATCGCCGTGGTTCCGGGGCCCTATGTGATGCTGGCCGTCAGCGACACGGGAACCGGGATGACCGATGAGGTACAGGCCCGGATCTTTGAGCCCTTTTTCACCACCAAGGAAAAGGGGAAGGGAACGGGGCTGGGCCTTTCCACGGTATACGGTATCGTCAAGCAGAGCGGAGGCAACATCTGGGTATACAGTGAGCCGGGCAAAGGGGCCACCTTCAAGATCTATTTTCCCCGGGTGGATGCGGAGGTATCCGGCCTGAAAATGGTGGAGGCAGAGAAAGAAGGCCTTTGCGGCACAGAGACGGTCCTGGTGGTCGAGGACGACGAGACGGTCAGGAATATGGCCGTTAAAGTACTCGAACGATATGGTTACTGCGCACTTGCGGCCGGTGGCGGAGAGGAGGCGATCCGGATATTGCAGGAACACAAAGGGTCGATTCATATCATGTTGACCGACGTGGTCATGCCCGGGATGGGCGTAAAGGATCTGACGAAACGGCTGAGCGAGCTGCGGCCGGATCTGAAGGTCCTTTTCATGTCCGGCTACACGGACAACGCCATTGTTCACCACGGGGTCCTGGACAAGGGGATCGCCTTTCTGCAAAAGCCCTTCATCCCTGTTAGCTTGGTACGGAAGGTGCGGGAAGTGCTGGACGGCGAAAAACCATAGGGCAAGGGTTTGGTGATTGATGATCGTAAAGAGAGTAACAGGGGCATGAAAATCAGAGATCGAATCCTATTCGGATGGTTCACGCTTTTTGATGGGCGCTCCGCTGGTCGCGGCCGATTCTTTTTAGGCATGCCTGTCGTTTTATTGGCTTTATTCAATTTTCTGACTCCATCTGCAATAGCCGACGATCGAATCGTGAAAATCGGCGTCTATGAAAATGCACCGAAGATCTTCACCTCCGAATCCGGAAAACCCGCAGGTATCTTTATCGACATCATCGAAGAGATCGCCGGAAGGGAGGGATGGACGTTGCGCTATGTGTCCGGCACCTGGGGGGAGGGATTGGACCGCCTGAAAAAAAGGGAAATCGATCTCATGCCCGACGTGGCATATACGTGGGATAGGGAAAACATGTTCTCCTTTCACAAGGTGCCGGTCCTGTCCTCCTGGTTTCAGGTGTACGCCTCCAAAGGGAGCCGGATCCAATCGATATTGGATCTGGCCGGAAAACGAATTACCGTCCTGGAGCGTTCGGTTCAGCAGGAAGCCTTTGTCCGGCTCAGCGAAGGCTTCGGGTTAAACACCACCCTCATTTCCATGCCGGATTACAAAGCCATGTTTGAGACGGTCGCCAGGGGAGAAGCAGACGCCGCTATCACCAACCGCTTTTATGGGTTGATGCATGCAAAAAAGCTCGGACTTGTAGATACGGCGGTTATTTTCAACCCTTCCGATCTTTTTTTCGCAACACCCAAAAGCACCCATGGAAAATTATTGGACGCCATTGACACCCATCTGCTGGAAATGAAAAAAGACCCTCAATCGATCTATTATCGTTCGCTGAAACAATGGACTTCCGAAAAGGTCCGTTTCAAGTTCCCGGCATGGTTGCAAATCCTCGGTCTCGTGGTGGGGGTTGCCCTGCTCATAAGCCTCGTGGGAAGCGCGGTTTTGAAGCATCAAGTGAATGCGCGCACCCGGGAGCTGCAACAAATCAACCAGGAAATGGAGCAGCGTATCGTCGAGCGGACGGCGGAATTGGCGGTGGCCATGGAAAAGGCCCAGGCGGCCGACCGGATCAAATCCTCTTTTCTGGCCACCATGTCCCATGAATTGCGCACGCCCTTAAATTCCATCATCGGGTTTACCGGCATTCTGCTCAAGGGGCTGGCCGGCCCCCTCAACGAAGAGCAGCTCAAGCAGATGACCATGGTGCAAAACAGTTCCCGTCATCTTCTTGCCCTGATCAACGACGTGCTGGATATTTCCAAAATCGAGACCGGCCAATTGGTGCTTTCCGTGACATCCTTTGAATTGAGGCCGTCCATTGAAAGAATGGTCGGACTGGTTTCGCCGATGGCCGAAAAAAAAGGGATCGAAATCAGGATGGATATCCAAGATGACATCGGAACGGCGGCCAATGATCAACGGCGGCTGGAACAGGTCATCCTCAATCTGCTCAACAATGCCGTCAAATTCACCGAAAAAGGACATGTCCGTATTTCATGCCGGAGCGAAAATGATCATTGCCTTCTGTCGGTTTCCGACACCGGCATCGGCATTCGGCCGGAGGAGATTCCGGTTATCTTTCAGCCGTTTCATCAAATCGATACCGGTCTTGCGCGCCGGCATGAGGGCACAGGCCTTGGGCTGTCCATATGCAAAAAACTCCTGGATACGATGGGCGGAACCATCAGCGTGGAAAGTCAATGGGGACAGGGCAGCACCTTCAACGTGCGCTTTCCTCAAAAGATAGGAGGCTCGTCATGAGCGATACACTTCTGATTATTGAAGACAACGAACAGAATTTTTACCTGATGCGCTTTCTGCTGGAAAAAAGCGGCTTTACGGTCATCGGTGCGGAAACCGGCAGGGAAGGTCTCGAAAAGGCCTTGCATGCCATGCCGCGGGCTGTCCTGCTGGACATTCAGCTCCCTGAAATGGACGGATATGCCGTTGCCGCGGAACTCAAAAAACATGGAGAACTGGAGGGCGTGCCCATCATCGCGGTGACCTCCTATGCCATGGCAGGGGATCGGGAACGTATCCTGGCGGCCGGCGCCACCGGTTACATCGAAAAACCGATCAACCCGGAGACTTTTGTCGAGGAAATCCGGAAATACCTTTGATGGTGAACGAGGGACGAGGGACGAGGGGGAAGATAATGACCGAAAAGATAATAGCGTTAGGGAGTTGAAAGTCTATCAGCTTGCATTTAATGCTGCGATGACAATTTTTGAGATATCAAAGACTTTTCCAGTAGAAGAAAAATATTCCTTAACGGATCAAATAAGAAGGTCCTCAAGATCTGTCTGCACCAATCTTTCGGAATGTTGGCGTAAGCGAAGGTATCAAGCTGTTTTTGTAAATAAATTAACGGATGCGGCACAGGAAGCGGCGGAAACACAAACCTGGCTTGAGTTTGCATTGGCTTGCCGGTACATTGATCAGAATAAATTTGAGGAGTTAGATGAGAGGTACGAACACATATTTGCCCAACTTAACACGATGGAAAGAAAATCAAACACCTTCTGTAAGACAAATTGACTTTTCGTCCATCGTCCCATGGAGCGCAGCGACCCCTCGTCCCTCGTCCATCGTCATGAAGGGAGAAAAATAATGCACATTCTCATCGTGGATGACAGGGAAGAAAACCGGTATCTGCTGGAAGCCCTGCTCAGGGGAAACGGACATGATACAACGGCGGCCGCAAACGGTGTCGAGGCCCTTGAAAGACTGAAATCCGGCGGATTCGAGTTGATCATCAGCGATATCCTCATGCCGGTCATGGACGGCTTTCAGTTGTGTAAAAAAGTCAAGACAGACCAAGCCCTGCGCCATATCCCGTTCATCGTTTACACCGCCACCTACACCGGTTCCCAGGATGAGGCCTTCGCCATGAAGATCGGCGCGGATCGCTTTATTCAAAAGCCGTGTGAGCCGGACGCGTTCATGAAGGCGGTTCGGGAGGTTTCAGAGGCCGCTAACCGCCGTGATATCGCTTCGATTCAGGCGCCGATGCCTGAAGAGGAAATGCTCAAGCTTTACAGCGAGCGACTGGTGAGAAAGCTTGAGAAGAAGGCGTTGGAAATGGAAAAAGAGGTCCAGGCCCGCAGGGAAGCCGAGGAAACCTTACGGGCAAGCGAGCGGAAATACCGCCTGCTTGCTGACAACACCCTGGACATCATTTGGGCCATGGATCTGGACCTTGCGTTCACCTATGTCAACCCGGCCATCCAAAGCCGTATGGGATACTTACCGGAAGAATTTGTCGGAAGCCTTTTGTCGGAGCACTGCGACGAGGAAAACTTCGCCAGAGTAGCCCAGATCATCGCAGATGAAATGGCCAAAGGACCGAATGATTCCGGCGTTGTCCTTGAAGCCGTGTTGTTGAATAAGAACCGCGATCCGGTTCCGTTTGAGATCCACGGCAAGGTGATTTACGACGAAAATGGGGAACCCACGGGCCTGCAGGGTATAGCAAGGGACATTTCCGAACGCAAACGGGCCGAGGAGGCCTTGGAACAATCCGAAAGGACCTTGAGGACGATATTCGAGGGCACAGTGGACGGGATTCTTGCGACAGAGACGGAAACCAAGCGGTTCGTATTGGCAAACGAGGGGATCTGCCGCATGCTTGGCTATGACCGCAATGAGCTTCTATCCCTCTGCGTGAAAGACATCCATCCGGAAAATGACCTGCCGCAAATCGAGGATCAACTCGAACAGCAGCTCAGAGGCGAGATATCTCTTGCTGACAATATCCCCGTAAAGCGAAAGAATGGTTCCGTCTTTTACGCCGATGTCAATGCCACACCTATCAAACTCGACGGTCGCCCTTGCTTGCTTGGCAGCTTCAGGGACATTACCGAACGCAAGCGAGCCGAAGAGAGAGAAAAACATTTGAACACCGTCTTAAGAGCCCTCAGGAGTGTGAACCAGCTTATCACAAAGGAGAAGAATAGGGAATATCTGATCCAGGAAGTCTGCGCCATTCTCACATCCACAAGGGGTTTCAAAAGCGCCTGGATTGCATTGGTGAATGAAACAGGCGCATTCCTCAAGGTGGCGGGGAGCGGGTTGAGCCAGGATTACCGGCTTTTGATGGAGGATATGAAACGGAGCCAGTGGCCTCAATGTGCCAGGGATGCCTTTGCCGGATCGGGTGTTGTGGTTATAGAAGGCGATGCATCTGCTTGCGTAGACTGCCCTCTGGCAGACGATAGCAAAGATCATGGGGCTTTTGCAACCCGGCTCGAACAGAACGGGAAAGTTTATGGCCTTATGGTGGTCTCCATTCCCAGGGATTTGGTTTCGGATAAGGATGAGCAGGGGCTGTTTTGGGAAGTGGCCCGCGACGTTGCCTTTGCCCTGAATTCCATGGAGCAGGAGGAAAAGAGGGCTGAGGCGGAATCAGAGCGAACTATACTCCAGGAACAGTTCCGACAGTCCCAGAAGCTGGAGGCGATAGGACGGCTTGCCGGAGGGATCGCTCATGATTTCAATAATCTGCTGACCACGATCATGGGCAATGCCGAAATGGCGCTTATGGATTTCGGCGGGCAGGCGCCTCTTCGGGAAGTGCTGGAAGATATCAAGGCCGCAGGGGAGCGTGCGGCTTCTCTGACCCGCCAGCTCCTGGCCTTCAGCCGCAAACAGATTCTCCAGCCCGAGGTGCTGAACCTGAACCATGTGGTGGGTGAAACGGACAGGATGTTGCGGCGTCTTATCGGCGAGGATATCGACCTGGAAGTCATCCTGAGCCCGGATCTTGGCCGGATAGAGGCCGACGTCGGCCAACTGGAACAGATCCTGATGAACCTTGCGGTCAATGCGAGAGACGCCATGCCCAAGGGCGGCAAGCTCACCATCGAGACGAAAAACGTGGAGCTCGATGAGGCGTATGCCGATACGCACATCGCCGTGATACCCGGGTCCCATGCGATGCTGGCCGTCAGCGACACGGGAACCGGGATGACCGATGAGGTACAGGCCCGGATTTTCGAGCCCTTTTTCACCACCAAGGGAAAAGGCAAGGGAACGGGGCTGGGTCTTTCCACCGTTTACGGGATCGTCAAGCAGAGCAGAGGCAGCATCTGGGTATACAGTGAGCCGGGCAAAGGGGCCACTTTCAAGATCTATTTTCCCAGGGTGGAGGCGGAGGTATCCGGCCGGAAAAAGATGGAAGCAGAAAAAGAAGGCCTTTGCGGCACAGAGACGGTCCTGGTGGTCGAGGATGACGAGACGGTCAGGAATATGGCCGTTAAGGTACTCGAACGATACGGTTATCATGTGATTGCGGCCGGTGGCGGGGAAGACGCGATCCGGGTATTGCAGGAGCACCAAGGACCGATCCATCTCATGTTGACAGACGTGATCATGCCCGCGATGAGCGGAAAGGATCTGGCAAAACGGTTGAGCGAGCTGCAGCCGGATTTGAAGGTTCTTTTCATGTCCGGTTACACAGACAACGCCGTCGTCCATCATGGGATTCTGGAAAAGGGAATCGTTTTTCTTCAGAAACCCTTCACCGTTTTCGGATTGGCAAAAAAAGTAAGGGAAGTGCTGGACGGCGAAAAACCATAGGGCAAGGGCTTGTCCCTTGCCGATGAATGGCAAGCCCTACGTATTCGTCCGGGCTTAATTCGTCTACGAAAACAGGTTTCATGCGGAATAAATCTCTTCCCAGGATTTGTCGAGAAAGATAAGCTCAAAAAGGAGTGAACATGGAAAGGGAAACGAACAGAAAGAAGATCCTCATTGTGGATGACGAGGAATCCGTTCTTCGGATTATGAAACGTATCGTGGAAAGGATTCAGCGGGAGTGCACCCTGGCATACAGCGCGGAGGAGGCCCGTCGCACCATGAGAGAAGAGTCCTTCGATCTTATCCTCTGCGATATTCGTCTGCCCGGCGAATCCGGGATGGACTTCATCAAGGATGTCGTTTCCGAATATCCCGATACCGCCATTATCATGGTAAGCGGATTGGATGACGCGGTGACAGTAGAAAAAGCCCTGGAGATGGGAGCCTACGGGTATATCGTCAAACCTTTCAAGATCAGTGAAGTGCTCATCAATGTATCAAGCGCCCTTCGAAGACAGAAACTGGAATCTGAGAGACGGATCTATCAGGAGAGCCTGGAAGAGATGGTGGCCGAACGTACCGAAAAGCTCCGGGAAACCCTGGCCGACGTTATTCACATCGTCGCTTTGACCGTGGAAACAAGGGACCCTTACACAGCCGGTCATCAGCGCCGGGCGGCGGAGCTTTCCTGCGGCATCGCAAAGGAGATGGGGCTTTCAGAGGAACGGATTGAGGGTATTCGGATGGCAGGGCTGATCCATGATCTGGGAAAAATTTCCGTACCCGCGGAAATCCTCAGCAAACCCAGCCGGTTGTCGAAAATGGAGTTCGAATTGATCAAAGCACATCCACAGGTGGGGTACGATATCCTCAAGGGAATTGATTTCCCGTGGCCGGTTGCCTTGATTACCCTTCAACACCATGAACGGATGAACGGCTCCGGTTACCCGCAGGGGCTGAAAGGTGAAGAGATCCTTCTCGAGGCCCGTATCCTCATGGTGGCCGACGTGGTAGAGGCCATTTCCTCTCATCGGCCCTATCGTCCCGGCCTCGGAGTTGATGCGGCCCTGGAAGAGATACTAAAAAACAGAGCCGTCCTCTATGACCCGCAGGTGGTAAATGCCTGTGTCAACCTGTTTTCCCAAAAAGGATTCTGTTTTGAATCTTGACGTTGCGGGATAGTGAGAGGTTTCAATTTACCGGTCGGTCATCGCCTATTCCATGCTTTATCGCCGGCAGCAGCACCCGGATCGTAGTTCCCTTGCCGATGTTGCTGTCAACAAAAATCGCTCCTTCACAGGCGGCTACAATTCCCAGGGTCACGGCCAGACCCAATCCCCTTCCCGTAAATTTGGTGGTAAAAAACGGATCGAACATACGGGCCTGGGTTTCCGTGTCCATCCCGCGGCCGCTGTCGGTCACCTCCAGACAAACCCACGGGCCCGAACCGGGGAATGTTTCGGGAAAGACGACGCCGGAACAAAAGGCGGCGCTTTCGACAAGACGGACAGCGATGTGTACCACGCCTTCTTCCGTGCCCACTGCTTCCCAGGCATTGGTGATCAGGTGGGTCAGCACCTGGCGGGCGTTATCGGGATCCATCATCACCATATGCTCTGCGGGCGGCAAATCGAGTTTCAGGTGCACATTTGCAGGCAGAGCGGAATGGATCTCGGGAATAAGTTTCCGGACGGCGGCGGCGAGATCCAGCGGCGCTTTTCTCCGAATTTCCTGGCCTACATAGATGAGCATCAATCTGCTGAGCTCCGCGCTGCGTCTGGCGGCCTTCTTCACTTCGAGCAGAAGATCCCCTACAACAGAATCCTGTGGTAATATCTCTGCGGCGAGATCCAGGTTGCCAAATACGCTGGTCAGATGATTGTTGAAATGATGGGCTATGGCGCCGGCCATGGTGGCCAGGCTCTCGCGCTTGCGGGCCTGCTCCACCTGCCGTTCCAGCTCCAGACGTTCAGTGATGTCAAGAACGATTCCCTGATAATGTGTAATGCGGCCCTGATCGTTCCTTCGGATGGTCGTCTGGTCATCCACCCATCGAACCTTTCCATCCGACCGGATGATTCTGTAAGGTGCATGGTGGAAAGATGTGGTTTTACGGTTCTGTGAAAAAAAAGAGACTTCACGCGCCACGCGGTCGAGATCCTCGGGGTGAATGATGGAGGCATAAGGGATTTTGCCGGATGTCAGGTCCTCAGCCTTGTATCCCATGACAGACAGACTGTTTTCCGACACATATTCGACAGGCCAGCCCTCCTGATTTTTCCACAAAAATGCAGCCGCCGGGCTGGCGTTGATGATCTCATAGGACTGCCGCAACGCCTCTTTGACCTTTTTACGTTCCGTAATGTCGGCTATGCCCTCGAGTACATGGACGATCTGCCCCTTGTCATTTTTGACCGGCTGGGAAACGATATGGTACCAGCGCCCTTTGGAAGCGTTGAAACGTTCTGTTTCCTCGGCTTTTCCCGTCTCAAATGCCTGGAGGGTACTGCAATTTCGGCATGGTGTTTTGCGGGATTCATAGAATCCGTAACAAACTTGCCCTACGGGTTCGCTGTCGGGAAACATTTCACGGATTTTCTTGTTGACCCAAACGATGCGCATGTCCGGGTCGATGAGCGACAGGCCTGTATTCAGAGATGCGAGGATCCCTTCCAGTCGTTCCCTTTCCTGTTCAACGGTCCGTTCGATCTGTTTGCGTTCGGTGATATCGAAAATGACACCGATCAGGCCCGTCATCCGCCCATCCGGGTCCAGTATGGGTGCCTTGACGAACAGGACATCCCGCACCCTGCCGTTCTTAGCTACGACCTTCCAGTCATATTTTTGTATTCCCGGGTTTTCAAAAAGCGCTTCATCCATCCGATGATACTCATCCGCGATTTCTTTCGGTCCCATGTCATAGACCGTCTTGCCGATGATTTCATCGCGAGAACGTCCGACAAACTCCTCAAACGCTTTATTGCATCCCGTGTATCTTCCCTGCCGGTCTTTATAGAAAACCGGGCTGGGGATGGCATTGATCAACGCCTGGAAAAAATCCGTTTGCGCTTTGAAATTTTCTATTTTTGTTTCATCTGACATCTGTTCGACATTCAACGGGCAAAATAGCCCCCTGACCTCCGGTTTCGGGAAAGGGGGTAGAAATTCTCTCTGTATTCAGTAAGAGTTTTCACTGCGTTGAGATCGCTATATTAAAAGAAGCCAAAAATAAAAAAGCCAGCAGGGTCCAGAATTATGTACGCAATAATTGCGGCTGCGAGATCCTCCTTCTTCATGGGTACCGGCGCTCTATGCACCACCGGTTTCGGCGGAGGGTTGACGATGCTTTCAAGGGTCTTTTTTGCTTCATCCGAAATAGCAATGCCCACTCGCTGAGCCCACCGAAGATTCTCCTTAACCTCCTCAGCGGTATACTGGCCGTTCTTAAAGCCATCCAGCAGGTCTTGCTCGGCATCCTCCACCGCTTTGTTTCTCTGATACGGCCCTTTTTCAAGGCTTTCGGGACGGCCGCGCCAGATAGAGGATCCAATGACATCGGCTCCATTGGGATTGGGCGCCCAGCTTACAGCGCCTCCACCAAACGAGTCATCCTCCTGCGCAGCCCATCCAACGTCACCGCCTCCTCCATTGCCCCCGCCGCCATAGGAATGGGCGGCGCTGGTTACGGCCATCAAATAGATAAACAGACCCGCGATCAGCAATACTCTCTTTCTCACAGAACACCTTCCTTGACGTCATCTTTTCAGATGGTCGCTTAATATGATTTCCTTTATGGCTCCAGGCCTCAGATTGGCAAATTCCGGGGCAATGCATGCCTTCTTTTCAGCGCTGAACCGTGAAATCAATACCGGCGGACTGTCAGTGCCGTTTTGATCGATGTGGGTTAAAAACAGTTGCGTGTAAGGAGAGTTTTTCTTTGATGAAAAGACGAGCCACCGGCTATTGGGCGACCAACTGTGCCAGGAGTTCATCGTGTCGGTATTGCAGCTCATTTTTCTTGCGACTCCTCCTCCTGCCGGGATGATGAATAGCTTGCTGTCGGGCTGGATCGCCAGGCCGTTTGAGCTCTGGGTGAAAACGATCCATTTGCCGTCTGGTGAGGATTTCGGGAAGTAATTGCTCTTTTTGTTGTGACTGGCACTTGGGAGCGGCTCCGGCGTGCCCCCCTCTCCGTTATTGAAAGGCACCCTGTAGAGATCGAAACGGAAAGGATATTTTTTGTTGAGATCTGAAATCCGTTCACCCGGATCGATATCAAAAAAATCCTTATCTCCGACAATGGCTTCAAGCTTTCCGTCAATTCTCGTCCTGGCAAAGACAAGATATTTTCCGTCAGAACTCCATTCCGGACACGTCTGGACATAGTCCGGATTATCAGCTCCCGGCAATGCAAAAAATTTTCTTTCTTCAACGCAATAGCAGGCGATCAATCCGCGAATGGGGAAAAAGAACTGTGAAAATTCAATATCGGGGATCATGGTAAAAAAGGACTTCTCCTTTACGGTGCTTACAACGTACCTGCCGTCCGGTGAAATCCTGGAAAAAAGTCCCATGCTCTTTTTTTTATCCCTTTTATTAAAGTCGTTCCATGTGATGAAGTTATCACTCGTCAATACTGTCTTGCTGGATACCTTTGAAAGAGCATAGGCGCCTTTATCTTGATTGACATCCATGTCTATGCCGAATACGTCTCCGTTTCTTGAAAAAGAATGGCAATTTGCACAGACAGGCAAATCTTTCATAATGACAGGGGGCTCCCCGTAGGAAGAGATATCGCCAAGTCTCCAGACCGAAAGTTCCGGGTTTTTCTTAGCCCTGGAAAAAGGAAGGGGCATTTGCTGGAAGAATATGGGTGCGTCCACCGCATCGCGAGACGTCGAAAATGTGACACGGCTTTTTACCAGGACATCCGATGGCTCACGGCTGTTCACGCCAACGATAGTCACAATGGCTTCTTTGCCCAATGAATCGGCTTTAATGCTTTCCCACAATTTTTGGTCGGCTGTCCACTCTTTGCGGTCGGTCAGGACACACAGGACACGTGGATTATCTCTGAATTGGATCCTCAGCAGCCATACATTGGTAAGAAGGTGTGGATCCTCCCATAGAAATGGCGATGATGCCATATCACGGGGGAAAAGCGTCTTGTCATAAGGATTGAATATCTCTAACTCAGGGTAATCTTTATTTGGCACAAGACCGGACTGTATTGTATGGACCGTTTTAACGACGTCATGGATCGTTTTCTTTAGAGATTCAGAACCTTGAAGAAGGTATACATCTTCTTGCGGAGATCGTCCCGGTGTCACGATTTTAACGCAGCAGGGAAATGCCATGACGAATGCCATGAGGATCAGGACGTTACGAATGGCTTTCTGCATCCCGGTACCCTCCTGCCGAGATTCATACGCTCTCAATTGAAACGGCACCTCTGTTCATTGAAAAGGAAAATCCGCACGATAATGAGACGATCAATCCCTTCAAAGGATTCTGAAACTGGCAATGCAATTGGACTTTAAAAAAAGATTTGCGAAGAGCTTTGCAGAGCCGAACTCCTTATCGATGTGAATGGTTTCAATCATGACCGGCCAGACACCTTGATTTGCATACCGTATGGGAGAGAGATGGCTATTTGACCATTTCCTCTCCTTTGGAGAAAGGGAAAGCCTTATGGGCACATCAGGATGTGCCCGATCAAAAAAATATACAAAAAGAACAAACCGGCCTTTTGCCTGTGCCGATGATCTAAGCTCGTTTAGGGCCAGTGCATTCTTTTTCACCACTTCAATGCTATCGAAGCCTTTATTGAATTGATCAATGTTTTTCTCTACCGTTTCAAATGGCACGACATAAAGTTCTGCTGCCGGTTTCTGGGGGTAAAGAATTGTGCTTGTCATTTCTTTTATATCCAGGATCGGCATATCCCGCGCCATTGTTTCCATTGTTTTTCTGCCCGCGATGCCGTCGGCCTTCAACCCACTGGCTCTTTGATATTCGGCGATTGCTTTCTCCATGTCCGCTTTTGTTTGCTTATGTTTTGTGTCAAGACGTTTTATTCCCGCTGTCAAGAATTCCGCCGTTTGGCTGATTTCATCCTCATCAGGGTCTCTTACGGAAAACACGATACTTATTTCGCTGACATCGATTCTACCAAAAGCATCCGCGGATTCCACCAACATCCGTTGAAAAAACATTCCATCTTCATTTTGACGAAATTCGATGATTGCGATATTCCTCGTGTTGAATTGAGAATAATCCGTATTGTTGAGCAGTTTCTTTCCATTTTGATGCATCGAAATAAAGGGGACATCGTCGAGCAGCCCGTCCTTTTCAAGTTCAACGGCGACAATGGCCATTTGGCTGATAGCGGGCAACGTTGCCGGCTCTACTTTCTCGTACGTTCTTTGCTTTCCCGCGAGTGATCTTAAACCATCCGGAATATCGGGCATGCTCTGACATCCGAGGAGCATCCCAAGAAAGCTTGAAATCATGATGCAGGCCACTTTCTTTTTCATACGTTGACTCCTTAAATATCCTGGTGAAGGTTTAGCGCAAAATCTATTCCCTTGTGGTCAGGTGAGCTTAATAGCCGAAAAAATTAAAGACGTTGTCGACAATTTCTTGATTTTCCTTGGAAAGAGGGCCTTTTATGGCATTTTTCAATCCTACAACTGCAAGATCCGTTTGCGTAGTCGGTTTTCCTGACGCTTTGTTCTTCTGTTTCGTTTTATTATAATCCGCCCACATGTTTAAGTATTTTTCCAACTCGTCAGCTTGTTTATCGGCAGAGCGTTGTTTTTGCGGTGCAACCACCGGTTTCGGCGGAGGGTTGACGATGCTTTCAAGGGTCTTTTTTGCTTCATCCGAAATAGCAATGCCCACTCGCTGAGCCCACCGAAGATTCTCCTTAACCTCCTCAGCGGTATACTGGCCGTTCTTAAAGCCATCCAGCAGGTCTTGCTCGGCATCCTCCACCGCTTTGTTTCTCTGATACGGCCCTTTTTCAAGGCTTTCGGGACGGCCGCGCCAGATAGAGGATCCAATGACATCGGCTCCATTGGGATTGGGCGCCCAGCTTACAGCGCCTCCACCAAACGAGTCATCCTCCTGCGCAGCCCATCCAACGTCACCGCCTCCTCCATTGCCCCCGCCGCCATAGGAATGGGCGGCGCTGGTTACGGCCATCAAATAGATAAACAGACCCGCGATCAGCAATACTCTCTTTCTCACAGAACACCTCCATGGATAAGATGGATAAAAAGCTGATTTTGAATGGCGACCCGTTCACAAAATCATGGAAACCCATGTACCAGCATTCCCATGTGATGTCAAATTCTCAGAACAAACCCAACAGAGCCTTCAGACCCGTTTTTGGGTGCAGGTGTGCAGGCCCGGGATCCTATTGAATTTCAAAAATATGCTTCGGCAGAATAAACCGAGAACATGGGGGGCGGGTATTGATATTGTGAGTTACATACCTACAGCCAGCCGATCGGTAAAACGGGGAGAGAAGATCGTAAAAGGGATGAAACTCCAGATGAGCGGGTGATCTGCCAATATATAAATACCCGTTATGTTCCCATATGCGACCTCCCGCGCTGCCGAACGGAAATTATATTTTCCATTTTTCCTTGTAATAAGTTCGCATGACAATCCTTGCTTTTTGCTCAGCCCATGTTTCCAGACCCATTTTCTTTATTAAACATAGATTGAATACTTTGAGGTTGTGTGGTTTGGTTAATGCCATATCGGCATAAGGGTGAAGATGGTCGCATGGAAAATCTTCACATTCATGGCAAAAGTGCAGATGCTTCTGCGCAATGCATTGGCAGACCATGCATGGCGCAGCCATATCCAGATAAGCGATGGTTCCGTTTTCCTCCCTACACCCGGCACAAACAGCCTTTTCAGGAGAGACTTCCAAATTTTTTGCGACCTTGTTCCGCAATTCTTCATCAAAACTTGCTTTGTACAATGGACAATTGAAGCACGGTAGTCCACACGGTGCAGTCATTTTGCGATAATCCACTTTTACCTCCAAAATAAATTTTCCCGCCGATAATCCTGATGTTTTATGCACACGGCCAGCACATGGCAGGCCTCATACTTCCGGCAAAAGAGAATTATGCCCAGCATTTTTTATTGAAAAAGCTTTTCATGAACAATTTTTAACTTTTCCATGATGTCTATTTTCTGGGGGCAATGAGCTTCACACTCCCCGCATTCCCGGCAATTCGAGGCTTTTTGCTCGGGGTTGAGCATATAGTTGTAAAGAATATATGAAATTTCCGGATCTTTAAACATAAACGTATCGTTGTATATCGAAAAATTCATTGGAATATTTACGCCGTTCGGACATGGCATACAATAGGCGCATCCGGTGCAGTCTATCTGCAGCATGCTTTTGTAGACCTGCGTGGCGTGTCCGATTGTTGCCAGCTCGTCTTGAGTCAGCGAATCGGGCGCTGCATCTTCTGCAATGGAAATGTTTTCTTTAAGTTGTTCCATTGTACTCATACCGCTCAAAGCCATAGAGACTTCGGGATGATTCCAGACCCATCGTAGAGCCCATTCGGCAGGCGTTCGTTTCTTTTGAGACATTTTCCATATTTTTACCACTTCCTCCGGAATGGCATCTGTTAGTTTGCCGCCCCGCAACGGCTCCATGACAACCACACCAATTCCCTTTGATGCTGCATACGATAGACCTTCCTTTCCGGCCTGATAGTGTTCATCGAAATAATTATATTGTATTTGCACCAGGGTCCAATCAAACGCATCAACAATCTCTTTAAATATCTGTACGTCATCGTGAAAAGAAAATCCGGCATATCTGATACGACCGTCCGCTAACAGTTTTTCTAAATAGTCAAGGGCGCCCATCTCTTTCATGGTTTGCCAAAGGGATCTATTCAAACCGTGCAAAAGATAGAAATCGAGATAGGATGTGTCCAGTCTTTCGAATTGTTTGTTCAACAAGCTATCAAAATCTTCCGGCTTTTTAACCATCCATGTAGGGAGTTTTGTTGCGATCATTATTTTTTCCCGGCAGCCCTTTATGCCTTTTCCCAAAATAACTTCGCTCTTGCCGCCGTGATACATAAAAGCGGTATCGAAGTAGTTAACCCCATGATCCACGGCATACCGCATCATATCGACGGCCAGCTCCTCATCGACCGGTTTTTTCGGGTCCCAGATATCCGTCGCTTTTCCGGTACCCTGAACCACAGGCAGTCGCATGCAGCCGAAACCGAGGATCGACACTTCTTGTGCGCAGTTCCCTAATTTTCGATACAACATAGACGTGCCTCCTTTCTTGATGGATAGAAGCCTCTCAATAAAGCGTTGCTTCATCCACAGCGGATGTTTTTTTCTCCACCATCGGAATCTCAAACCGCTTGGAACCCTCTCCAACGGCTATATCCAGATTCAATGATTTTGCCTCGAACATATTCGGGAAAAAGGCGCTTCCGTCAACTTTCCCATCCGGTGCGAGCTCCACGTTTTTTAAAACACGCAGCGTAAACATCTGTTTGGCGTTGCCTCTGGCCGTCGCTTTCGATGCGGATGCCGCGTTTCCAAATGCCTTCACGATGAAACCACCGAAAGGAATGATATGGCCCACGGCGAGTCCGGCCGCGTCTTTTGCGACATCGCCTGCCACTTCGGTTGCAATATCCGGCGGTTTTACGATCTCTTCATACGTGGCCGCCGAGTCAAGATACCGCCCGCTCTGAATCAGCAACTTGACGTTTTTCACGGTGAGCGGTTTTTCTCCACGGTTTTCGATCTCAAATAGATACTCACACCATCCCGGATCCTTGACGAGGGTTTCCTTATCCCCCAGTTTCAAAATGCCGGTGAGACATATCTTTACTTCCGATGATTCGAAACAGATGGGATCGATGTTTTCAGCGATTCCGATATTTCTCCCGACATCCGGCCCAGCGCACCCCCATGACGCCAATAAAATAACGGCAAACAATCCATTGAAATAAAACACGGGGCGATGGCGTTCCCAATAAGAACACGCTAAATTCCTAAAGGTTTTGAAATCAAAAATCATCACGATCACTCCCACCCTTCCTTTCCGAACGGTTCCAGCACCCGATAAACGCCCCTTAGGCCCTTGAGGGAGACCCATTCGTCAACGGGATGTGCGCCATGACGCGCCGGGCGCGTGGAAAGTGCTTCGTCCCACGAAGTAAAACGGGTCGAGGCCACGCTTGAAAACAGCTTTGTCATTTGTTCTCCCGAACGGTTGATCTCTCTATATTCAATGAAAATATCCCAGCGGGCATCTTATCATATCGACAGGTTGTGGTTTCATCTCGTCTATGATATTGAACACTTGAATTTTCGATCTGTTCCTGATCTCGATCGCATGACCCAGAACTTTGGCAAGGAATTTCACTTCTGAATTTACTTAATCACTGAAGACTATCATAAAGTTCAGTCGATTCAGGTTATGAACAACGCAACATTGCATCCGGGAAACGACGCCGTGCCGCCTCCCTGGGTACCGCTCAATTTTTCCCTCTCCTTTCTTCTTCGCCATCCCCGCTTGCTGGGATGGAGCTTTTTCCTGGTTCTCCTCACCGGCGCCCTTACCTGGTTCGGCTATCTCCTCTCCGTTGATCTGATCAATCAGTTCACCGGTTCGTTTTTCACCAATCCGCCGGGTGTGGAGAAATTCTGGCACTGGCCGCTGCTGTGGGGGTGGACGGCGTTGAAATGGATTTTTCTTGTCGTGTCGCGGATGGTCGCCTTTTATCTGGCCTTTGTCCTTGCCTACAGCCTGACTACACCCGGATATGTCTTTCTCAGCACCTGGGCCGGCAACCGTTACAGTGAAAAGGCCGGGCACGGGGAGGCCGCGCTCACTCCGTCCGGCATGCTTGTCGATCTCTGGGAAGGCATCAAAATCGGCGCTCTGGGGCTGGTGGTTGCCGTTGCCGCTTTGTTTGCCAACTTCATCCCGGTTTTCGGTCAGGCCGCAGTCTTTGTTCTCTATGTCTTTTATTCGGCGTTGATGTTCGTCGACTACCCTTCCTCCCGCTATCGCTGGACCCTGGGGCAGAAGATTCTATGGGTACGGCGGCACACCAGTCAAGCCTTTAGTCTGGGGCTGTTCCCGGCCATGATCAGCATGATCCCGCTGCTCAATATCTTTTTGATGGCCTTGTTTTTCCCGCTCTTTACCATCCATACCACTCTGAATTTTCTTGTGATCGAAGGCAGAAAGGGGGTTGCCCCCTCTTACTGAAAAAAATGCGGCCGGCGAATCCCGGAACTGGCTGCCTGGAAGGCGGCACATAACGTAGCGGAATTCGCCGGGCCGTATTTTATCTCGATCACCCCAATCTCAGCCGGCATCATCCGTCAAACAGGGCACCAGCCGAGATGACATCGGGTTCACCAAAACGGATCAGTCCTTTTTACCTTTTGGGCGCCTCTTTTTTGTCTATGTACCCGTCCCTGTCCTTGTCATAACGGTTAAAAGCATCCCGGCTCCCTTTAAATTCCTCTCGTGATACCTTTCCGTCGCCGTCCGTATCATGCTCCTGAATAAAAGTCGGTTCATCGCCGGAAGATATGCCCGGTTGAATGAAAAGAAACGAAATGAAAAAAGCCGCACACGCAAACATCAAAAAGAAACGATTGTTTTTCATACAGCCTCCTTTTTTCAGACAAGGTTGCGCCATCGCGCCGGTTATGATCTTATTACCCTATTTTTTACTTGTTAAGTCAATAATAGAATATTTTTTGATCTGTTTGGTTGAAATCATACCCCAAAAAGCACGCGCTGGTATGAACTATTTCACAAAGTTCACCCTACTATTTCATTACTCCATTGACATTGATCTCTGTAGACGTCCTTCAGCGGCCCTTCACATCATAAAATGGTATTTTCCTGGTACTATATTTGGTTCATGACGCAAATGACGAATAAATTCCAAAATTCTTTTTTATTTTTCTTGTTCGATCTGGTTAATGGTGAAAAAAAATAGTTCAGGATAGGTCAACAATACCGGTAGAATCGTTAAAGTTTAAGGGCAGGCGGATACTTTCAGTTCGGATAATCTGTTGGACAGCAGCTTAATCGGTATGGAACCACGTAGCCGAAGAGCTTCCAAAAAACGCCGAACCCCCTGCGTGGTTTCGTGACCGCTTGAAGCATCCGTTAGCCTCCCGGGTGTTCCCTGAAGTATATTTGAGCAGTTACTATCGCCAACTCTTCAGGTGACTCTCCGCAACTACTTACGCCGATAGGCCGGCATCATAGGGACTGACGGAAATCAATGGAGGGTATCCTATTCGTGTGGGGTGCCTTTTTATTTTCCCATATAATCCAGCACCCCATATCAGCTCGCTGTATTCACAAACAAAATCGTATAGCTTCTTGACTTTCTTTGCCATTTTGATAATATATTTTAGATGGGCAATGCTTTTTTAGCCTCGATGGAAAAAACAAGTGCCTGTCCGAGCCAACATCTTCGGACTGCGCACAAAAACCAAGCTTGGGGCCATAAGCCAGAAGTTGGGTCATAAAGGGTGGCCTGTTCTCGACAAAGGGGAGATTGCCAAAAGGCTATCCCAAAAGAAATCCCCCGCCTTTGCCGATATTCTCAGCGGTTTAAAAATAGGTGGAGAAATCAACTCAAAGAATAACTCCGGGTCGGTTTTGATATTTTTGGTGTAATTTGGTTTTTCCCTTTTGATCGACAATACAAACATACATTTTCCGGGCGTGTAGATCGATTCCACAGTAGTATTTGTGTTGCCGGTTGTAAAATTTCGTATCTTGGCCTCCTTTCATCGAGAAGAATATGTTTATGGGCAAACAAATTCTACACGGATGATGTCAGCGAGGCAACCAGCAGGGAATTTCCCGTGCGAAAATGGGTCCCTGAAAAAGACCCGTCGGAGCACGGGAAATTTTCCTGCCGGTCACAGCCTGAATAAAGGCCATAACTAGTATCAAGGCGGTGGAGGGACCGGGCTATTTAGGCGCCGTTCTGAAGGGTGCCCTTTCTCGTATGTGAGTGCGGCCATGGAAGCTTTGACACCGCCCAGCCCCTCACCTTCCCGTCAGGGAGAAAAGGTATGGAGTATTCAATCAGCCCAATAACAATTGAAGATCGCGAACCAATAATGGATATATTCAACTACTATGTTGAGAATTCATTCGCTGCATATCCGGAAAGCAAACTACCATATCAGGCCTTTGATATGTTTCTACAAATGTCGAAAGGTTACCCGACAGGAACCATAAAAGATCAAGATGGCAAGATGGTTGGATTCGGAATGTTGCGTACACATAATCCAATGCCCGGTTTTTCACAGACAGCTGAAGTAACCTATTTTATCGACCGCGACCACACTGGAAAAGGGCTTGGAAAAACTCTGCTCGAATTCCTCGAAAGAGAGGGGAGAAAAAAAGGTATCACAAGTATCTTGGCAAATATATCATCCCTCAATACAGGAAGCATAGAATTCCACAAAAAGAACGGATTTATCGAATGCGGGCGTTTTAAGAAGGTTGGTAAGAAGAATGGTCAAATATTTGATACGGTATGGATGCAAAAAATGCTCTAACCGCATCAACACGGACTGGCAATTCCGCTGCCCGACCGAATCAATGATAGTCGACAATCTCGACATCAGATGGATTTCCTTTCTCCCATTGGAAACAAATTCGATATTGGTTATTTATCCGAATGCTGTATAGGCCTTTTCGATCACCTGTCAGTTTTTCAAAACGATTCCCCGTTCTACACAGGAACCAAAAAGGGGAAAGCTTGACTGGCTAACCCCTTGAAATCATGGTGCCCCCGGCAGGAATCGGACCTGCGGCACATGGATTAGGAATCCATTGCTCTATCCACTGAGCTACGGGGGCGCAAGGATATTTGCTGCCGGCGCCGGAAAGCCGATTTTCCGGCTCTTGAACTGCGGTATGCGGGGTGGGCTACTCAACCAGCAGCATCTGGCCCGGAAAGATTCTGCTTTTCGACGTCAGATTATTCAACCTATAGAGGCGATTTAATGTAATGTTATATTTGGTTGCGATCCTGAAGGGAGTTTCTCCATTTTTGACCTGGTGGGTTTTAGGGCTGTTGGAGTTGCTTCTTGCTGTATTTTTTGAAGGTGCACCGGGTATTTTCAGCGACTGATTGATCGTAAGTGCCGTGCTTTTCAACCCGTTTAATTCCTGGATTTCAATGATTGTGGTCTCGTATCGTTTTGCAATGTTGAAAAGAGAATCTCCTCTTTTGACCACATGGGTCGTGACTTTTTTACGGGGCGCCTGTTCTGCCTTGGACTCTTCCGGATATATTCGGGTTCCTTTTTTGGGAATTTTGAGGCGTTGGCCCGCCATAATATGATTTTTTCTGGTCAAGTTGTTCGCCCGGGTGATACTGCTTACACTCGTTCGATATCGACTGGCTATGTTCGAAAGGGTTTCACCGGCCTTGACGCGATGGTATATGAAAGATTTTTTATAGGATTTTTCATAAGGTTTTTTATAGGATTTTTCATAGGATTTGCTGGGCCGTGGGGATGTCGGAATACTGTCTATGTTTGCCAGTAAAGTTTCTTTTTTGCCGCATGGTACCTTCAGCGGATAATTGTCTTTGGGCAGTATATTCTGACGGAGTTCCGGGTTCAGCCTTGTCAAAACATACTCGTCCGTACCGATGGCATCGGCGACATCCTTCAAGCAGGCATGCCGATCGATGGAAACCGTGTCATATTGATACGGCGAATTGGGGACGATCTTGTCGAGGCCGTATTCTTTGGGATGGTTGACGATATGAATCGTAGCCAGGAATCTGGGAACGTATCGCGCCGTCTCCTGGGGGAGCCTTTCGTATAAATCCCAGAAGTTATCGAGATAATTGATATTTTGTTCACGAATGACCCGAAGAACCCTTCCCTCTCCGCAGTTGTATGCAGCCAGCACGGTCGTCCAGTCCCCGAACATACCATGCAGTTCTTTCATATAAGCAATGGCCGCATGGGTCGATTTTTCGGGATCAAGACGCTCGTCGATATAGGTGTCACGGTCCAGGCCGAACTTGTATCCGGTCGAGGGGATAAACTGCCACAAGCCGAGGGCTCTGGCTTTTGAAAGGGCGTTGGTCTTAAATCCGCTCTCTATCAAAGGAAGCCATGACAGTTCGGAAGGAAGGCCTTCTTTTTCCAGGGCTTCCACTATTTTCTGGCGATATATACCGGACCTTTTATAAGACTCAATAAAAAAGCCTTTTTCCGCTCCTTTTGTGAAAGAATCTATTTCCGCCTGAACATAATGGTTTATTTTTATGGGAATGGCCTTGTGGTTTCCGTTGACAACGATATTACGCGACGCATATATTTCGAGTATGCGTTTTGAGATCATGAATCGAAGATCTTCCTTTTGCTGGATCACTTTCTGGGTATCATCCGTGTTGACATTCAGTATCAAAGAATAGGCCTGATCCAGGGCTTCGAGCGCCTTTTCGAGGTCTCCTTTCTGCCAGAAATTCTGCGAAATCTGGCAAAACTCTAATGCGTCATCAAAGACAGCCTCAACGGCTTTTTCCGGTTCCTGGTCCACGACGTTTTGTTGAGCATTTTCCTGATCCGGCTTTTCCACCCGGTGAAGGCCGACATCGCAAGACGCTTCCTCTTTCTGCCCCGGCTTTATCTGGCTACAGGAGGATGATTTGGAAAGCCGGGAAGATTTGTCGCTCTGGTTGGTTTTCGAAAGGACCGCTGTCGCATCCTCTGAATCCATGTCCGTCTGCATCGGCGTTTGATGAACCGCGCAACCAATTAGAAACAAGGCCAAAAACAGCGCACACCCTATAGAACGAATTGTCGGCAATTGGAGTCCCTCACTTTATAAGAGTTAGCGTAGTTCTGATGCCCGAAGATGCTCTACTTTCGAAGGATTTATCTTTTCTATACGTTTTTTATCGGATGTGTCAAGGATTTATACGCTTATGACCGGGATATCATCAATATGGATCGCCATTCCAGGCCAGTGGAGCCTGTCCTGGGCTGATAGCCGGACTTTTGTCCGGATTATCCCAAAAATGGATTCGGTTCAACAAAAAAGTTTCGAACCTTGGTAACACCCGGTAAAAATCGATTTTTATATCCGGCAGCCATTTGTGTGACAGATGGAAACCCCCCGGCTTGTTATCGGATTCTGCTGATCGTTCTATTCTATGGTATGGCATGATATAGTATGTTATGGTATAGATCATCATCCAAAAGAGTGGATGACCCTGATCCGCATCTGCCTGCGGCGGACAGGGGTCAAAGTCTCTGGCCGGACATGCCCAATGACAAGGGCGGCCCGATCCATGCCAGGGAGTATCGCAGCCGGGTGTAGAAAAAATCTTGAATATTTTTAATAAATAAGAGATAATAGGAGAAATTAAATGATATTTATCAAATTAAACCATATAAAAGAGTGTAATCCATGATAAATGTCAATCATTTATTTTTAATTGGTTTGATAATCTATAAATTAGGCACTAAACAATACTACTTTATGGTGTCGTATTATTATAACTCCTGATTCTGTTTGCGTATCCTCGGGTGCAATCAAAAGGCAAGATAAAATTCAAACTGCCTGGCGGTCGCCAGCGTAGCTCAGCCGGTAGAGCTACTGATTTGTAATCAGTGGGTCGGGGGTTCGATTCCCTCCGCTGGCTCCAAATACGGTTTTTCGGATTTCGGAATTGATTCCGCTACTGGTGGGGTTCCCGAGCGGCCAAAGGGAACAGACTGTAAATCTGTCGGCGAAGCCTTCGGAGGTTCGAATCCTCCCCCCACCACCAACCAGAAACAAGTTGTATGTAGGAGATCCCGCGATGCGAGATGGACGGGATCGATTGGGAACTACATGGCTGCTTGCATATCTTCGACAAGGGATACGCGGGTACGAAACAATGCCTTGTGTTTACCAAATATTTCGGGTTCTATGAGAATGCCGAGGTGAGCGGTATATGCGGGAGTAGCTCAGTTGGTAGAGCTTCAGCCTTCCAAGCTGAATGCCGCGGGTTCGAGTCCCGTCTCCCGCTCCAGAACTATATTTACAAATACGCCCACGTAGCTCAGTAGGTAGAGCGCTTCCTTGGTAAGGAAGAGGTTCACCGGTTCGATTCCGGTCGTGGGCTCCACACTACCCGAAAAAGCCTAATGCACAATTTGCGATAAAAACAAATAGCACGGGAGGGTTATGCGATGGCGAAGCAGAAGTTTGAGAGGAAGAAGCCGCATGTGAATGTAGGGACGATAGGGCATATTGATCATGGCAAGACGACGTTGACGGCGGCGATAACGAAGCAGTTGGGCAAGAAGGGTTTAGCGGAGTATGTTCCGTTTGATCAGATAGACAAAGCGCCGGAGGAGAAGGCGCGTGGGATAACGATAGCGACGGCGCATGTGGAGTATGAGACGGCCAAGCGGCATTATGCGCATGTAGATTGTCCTGGGCATGCGGACTATATCAAGAACATGATTACGGGTGCTGCGCAGATGGACGGTGCGATTTTGGTAGTTGGTGCTGATGATGGTCCGATGCCGCAGACGCGGGAGCACATTTTACTGGCGCGGCAGGTTGGGGTTCCTCGGATAGTGGTATTTTTGAACAAGTGTGACATGGTGGATGATGAGGAGTTGATTGAGTTAGTGGAGTTGGAGTTGCGGGAGTTATTGGACAAGTATGAGTTTCCTGGGGACGACACGCCGATTATTCGGGGCAGTGCGCTCAAGGCGTTGGAGTCGGACAATCCGGACAGTGAGGATGCCAGGTGTATATTTGAGTTAATGGATGCGATAGACAGTTACATACCGGATCCGGAGCGGGATATAGACAAGCCGTTTTTGATGCCGATAGAGGATGTTTTCAGCATATCGGGGCGAGGGACGGTTGTGACGGGTCGAGTGGATCGTGGGATAATACGGGTTGGAGCGGAGGTGGAGATTGTTGGGATCCGTGCGACGCAGAAGACGGTATGTACGGGTGTTGAGATGTTTCGCAAGTTATTGGATGAGGGGCGAGCCGGGGACAACATTGGGGTTTTGTTAAGGGGGACGAAGCGGGAGGATGTGGAGCGTGGGCAGGTGGTGGCGCTGCCCGGGACGATCACGCCGCACACGAAGTTCAAGGCGGAGGTATACATATTGAGCAAGGAGGAGGGGGGTCGTCACACGCCGTTTTTCAGTGGGTATCGTCCGCAGTTTTATTTTCGGACCACCGATGTTACGGGGGTATTGAAGCTGCCCGAGGGTGTGGAGATGGTGATGCCCGGGGACAATGTAAGCATAGAGGCGGACCTGATCACACCGATAGCGATGGAGAAGGAGCTTCGATTTGCGATACGGGAGGGCGGCCGAACGGTCGGTGCGGGCGTCGTCAGCGAAATAATCGAATAACCGGCAGGGGAGTTTGATCGTGAGAGTAATTGTTACGCTTGCATGCACGGAATGCAAAAAAAGAAATTATACAACGACCAAGAACAAACGGACAACGCCTGATAAGCTGGAATTCAAGAAATATTGCAGATTCTGTCAAAAACATACGATGCACAAAGAGATCAAATAGGCAAATCCAGTTAAATTTATTACAAGGGCGTTTCTTTTTTTTAAAGCTAACCTGTCACCACGATTGTAGAATAAATAGTGTCCGTCCATAAAGCCGATATTTTTGGTTCCATCGTAGGAGAGGGGTTTATCCCGCCTGAGGCGGACAGGCCCCCCCCGATTGACAACGATTACAATAAGATTAGGGAAGGGACCAGCCCTTCCCCCACGGTTTTTCATAAAATATGCTGCTTTATGGACACCAAATAGATTGTTCATTGTTGCAGGCCAGTAGCTCTAACGGTAGAGCATCGGACTCCAAATCCGGGTGTTGGGGGTTCGAATCCCTCCTGGCCTGCCAATTCATTCGGATCGAAAAGTTCAGGGCTTGAAGCTCAAAGCATGAACGGATCTTTTCATTCGTTTAAACTTTGAGCTTTCACCATTTTAGGAGAACCATGGGGCGATTACTCAGAAAGAAACCCTTTGATAAAAAAAAGAAGAAAAAAGAAGGCAGCAATGGTGCGATTCCGGCGGCACCAAATGTTCGGCCGGGCGTCGCTTCGGCTTTGGTAATTTCTGAGACCGCCAGGGATGTGAAGAATAAGACGGTTACAACGCAACAAAAAACTTCCTTTATCCCCCGGGCGCTATGGGCAAACCAGAATAACATTCTTGGAAAGAGCCTGCAATTTCTCAGGGAAGTCAAAATTGAACTGAAAAAGGTCGCATGGCCGTCTCGAAAACAGACAATCGGTTCCACGGTGGTGGTTATTATTCTGGTTCTCATCTTATCTTTTTTTCTGGGAATAGTGGATCTCGGATTATCGGGCTTGGTGCGCGTCGTTCTTCAATAGCCTTTTGGAGGAATAGCAGTGGCTCTCAAATGGTATATCGTTCACGTTTATTCGGGTTTCGAAAATAAAGTAAAGAAAGCCCTGGAAGAGCGAATCGCTAGTTCCTCTCAACGGGAAAGGTTCGGTGAGGTCCTGGTTCCTACCGAACATGTTGTGGAACTCGTTAAGGGGAAAAGGAAGACATCATCGCGAAAATTTTATCCGGGCTATATTTTGGTCAAGATGGAACTCAACGATGAAACGTGGCATATCGTCAACGATACGGCGAAAGTTACCGGGTTTTTGGGGGGAAGGGAAAAACCGATGCCGATTTCCGATGCGGAGGCTGCAGAAATATTGAGCCGTATGGAGGCCGGAAAACTCAAACCGCAACCCAAATATTTGTTCGAAGAAGGAGACGATGTGCGTGTAATTGACGGGCCCTTTACCAATTTTAACGGCGTGGTGGATGAAGTCAATCCTGAAAAAGGGAAGATCCGTGTTCTCGTTAGCATTTTCGGAAGATCTACGCCGGTGGAGCTGGAATTTGTCCAGGTGACGAAATTGTAAAAATAGTAACAGGAGGGGATTGGGGAAAATGGCGAAAAAGATTATGGCTCAAATAAAACTTCAGGTGGAGGCCGCAAAAGCTACGCCATCACCTCCTATCGGTCCTGCATTGGGACAACACGGTGTGAACATCATGGATTTCTGCAAGGCGTTCAATGCAAAGACAGCCGGGGATGAAGGGATGATCATCCCGGTGCTTATCACGGTATATCAAGACAGATCGTTTACATTTATCACCAAAACGCCTCCGGCGTCCGTCCTTCTTAAAAAGGCGGCCAAGATAGCGAAAGGTTCCGGTGATCCTAAAAGACAAAAAGTCGCCAAGGTGACGCGGCAACAGGTGGAAGAAATTGCGAAACAGAAAATGACGGACTTGAATGCGAATGATCTGGACGCCGCACGTAGAATCATAGAAGGTACGGCGAGGAGTATGGGAATAGAGATCATCTGAAACGAACTCTATGTTGAATACGCTTCAGGCTGACAATACGGAACACCAAGCGAAGGAGACCGAATAAGAAATGCCGAAACGTGGTAAGAAATATCAGGAATCCATAAAAAAAGCAGATACAAAGTCAAAGCATGATTTCGAAGGAGCGGTGAAAGCGGCAATCGACGCCTCCTATGCAAAGTTTGATGAGACGATAGATGTTGCTGTTCGACTCGGGGTCGACCCCAGGCATGCGGATCAGATGGTCCGGGGTTCGGTCATTCTTCCTAACGGAATAGGCAAAGAAGTTAAAGTGCTTGTTTTTGCAAAAGGAGAGAAGGAAAAAGAAGCCCTCGATGCAGGAGCCGATTTCGTCGGCAATGACGAGTTGATAGCAAAAATTCAGGAGGGCTGGTACGGCTTCGACAAGTCGATCGCTACGCCGGATATGATGGGGGCCGTCGGAAAAATCGGAAAGCTTCTTGGCCCGAGAGGACTCATGCCGAATGCGAAAGCCGGCACTGTCACATTTGATGTGGCCAAGGCGGTGCAGGAGCTAAAGGCCGGAAAAATCGAATTCAGGGTTGAAAAAGCGGGTATCGTTCATGCACCCATGGGAAAGGTTTCTTTCGGCGTGGAAAAAATTCTTCAAAATGTATCCGCTTTCCTGGATACCGTTATCCGACTCAAGCCGGCGGCAAGCAAAGGGACCTACGTAAAAAGCATCGCAATTTCGACGACGATGGGACCCGGTATAAAGGTTGACACCTCTCGTATAAAAGATCTGCTCGTATAGCAGATCTGTTGCGCTGCCGGCCGGCAGGATGAATCCGCTCGACCGATTGAAACGGAAACCAGACGATCCACGCCGCTCCCTTTCGGCAGAAGCGGTAATAACCGGCAGGGATTCCGGGCGGAGGCGTAGCATTTTCAAAGGGCAAATATTGTTATGATAGCAGATCTACTGTTTTCATAAAGTAAATATCTTCTGTCAAAGACCGTAGGCACACTTCGGCAGCGTGCGCTGGAACGTGTTTAAATGACGTTGGCAGCCTACCGAGACAGGAATGTGAAAAGACGCGGTGCCGCCGGTGTAGTATGCCGAAGGCTGCTGCAGGGTGATATCCTCCGGTTTTTGCGAAACAGGGAAGGAGGTGTTTAAAAATTGAATTTAGAGAAAAAAAAAGAAATCGTCGAAGATCTTCACGAAAAATTTTCCAGATCCAAACTGGTGATCCTGGCGGAATACAAAGGCCTTGACGTCAAAGCCATGAACGATTTGCGCAGAAGTCTTCGGGAAGATCGGATCGAATGCCGGGTTGTCAAAAACAAACTTTTGGCCAGGGCTTCAGAGGGGACCCATGTATCGCTCATCAAGGAGAGTTTCAAAGGTCCCAACGCCGTCGTTTTAAGCTATGAAGACCCTGTTTCTTCTGCAAAGAGGCTGACGCAGTTTGCAAAGGAGAACGAACGGCTTAAGATCAAGATCGGCGTGATGAGAGAACGGGTGCTTGATGCGCAATTAATTAAGACGCTGGCAGTTCTTCCTTCGCGCGAGCAGTTGCTTGGAAAGCTGCTGTCAACCATGGTTGGCGTCCCGACGGCGCTGGTAAATACGCTCAGCGCCATTCCCCGGGGTCTAGTCAACGTGTTGTGTGCGATCAAAGACAAGAAGGCGGAAGCCTGATTCCAGGCTGTGCCTGTAAAACCAGTCCGCAGATCGATGGATCCATTGGCGCGAGATAACAGCAAATAATTCGGAGGAAAACAAAAATGGCGGAGATTACCAAAAATGATGTGATTGAATTTATTTCCAATATGTCTGTATTAGACCTGTCGGAGCTGATCAAGGAACTTGAAGAAAAATTCGGAGTTACGGCTGCCGCTCCGGTTGCCATGATGGCCGCCGTTCCGGCGGGTGAGAGCGCGGAGGTTTCCAAGGAGGAGGAAAAAACGGAATTCGACGTCATTCTCTTATCTTCAGGCGATAAAAAGATCCAGGTCATCAAAGAAGTGCGGGCAATTACGGGGCTGGGTCTGAAGGACGCCAAAGCCCTGGTCGATGAAGCGCCAAAGCCCGTTAAAGAAGCTGTTTCTAAAGAAGAAGCCGAAAAGATAAAAGCCCAGCTGGAAGAAGCAGGTGCCCAGGTTGAATTAAAATAATGCGGATCGCAGGCCGCCCGGACCGAATTGGATAAGGGACCGGGCGGCCGCAACCAGAGCCGTTTTTTTATTTCCGGCTCGGAGGGACGGGATATACTCCAGCCGGGATCTCGAATTTACAAGCAGTTACAAGTATCCTGGATCCCGGTTTTCCGCCCCGATCCGGATCCGGGGTCCACCGGAGTGACGACTTTTTACGAGAACATCACGAATTTATCCTATCTTAGATTGGAGAGAGTATGTCGGACATGTTTTCGGCGCAAAAGCGGATAAGAAAAAATTTCGGAAAAATCAAAAAAATCGTTGATATTCCGGATCTTATCGGCATGCAACGAGAATCTTACCAGCGGTTTCTACAGATCAACGTGCCTCCTGAAAAGCGGGAGGATATGGGGTTGCAGGCGGTTTTCAAATCGGTCTTTCCCATAAAGGATTTTACCGGAAGTGCCTCCCTCGAGTTTGTATCTTATAAGTTCGCCGAAGTAAAACACAGCGTCGAAGAATGCATCCACGGGGGTATGACCTATGAACTGCCCATCCGCATCACGGTCAGGCTGGTCGTTTATGATCTTGATAAGGAAACCGGTTCCTCCAATATTCGAGACATCAAAGAGCAGGAGATTTATTTCGGAACAATTCCTCTGATGACGGCTAAAGGCACCTTTATCATAAACGGTACCGAGCGCGTCGTCGTGAGCCAGCTTCATCGTTCCTCCGGCGTTTTTTTCGACCATGACAAAGGCAAAACCCATTCCAGCGGAAAAGTGATTTACGCATCGCGGATTATCCCCGTGCGCGGATCCTGGATAGACATGGAAATTGATCCGAAAGACGTCGTATACATTCGGATCGACAGACGGCGAAAATTCCCGGTAACTCTTCTTTTCAAAGCGTTCGGATACTCTCCGGAAGATCTGTTGGCCTATTTCTATAAGACAGAGAAAATCATCGTTCAGGGCAAACGATTCTACAGGGAGCTCAACGAGGATTTGCTCAAAGGGCAAAGGGCCACCCGGGACATTAAAGACCCGCAGACCGGCGAGGTCATCGTCGGAAAGGGGAGGATGTTTTCAAAAAAGTCGATCAGGCAGCTCAAAGCCGCGAATCTGACCATGCTGCCGATCAATATGGAGGATGTTATCGGCCGTGCCGTTGCCCACACCGTCTGGGATCCGAATACCGGTGACCAAATTGCAAAACCGAGCGATGCGGTCAATGAAGAAATTCTGGAAAAACTCAAAAATGCCGGCATAAACGAATTCGACGTGTTGTATATCGACGGCAGCTCCAGCAGCGACTCCATCCGAAAAACACTTCTGTTAGACAAGGCCGAAACGAAAGAAGAAGCGCTGGTCGAGATCTACCGGCGGCTTCGGCCGGGCAACCCCGCTACCCCCGAGGTGGCCCAGGAATTCATCGACAACCTTTTTTTCAGAACTTCCTATTACGATCTTTCCGGTGTCGGCCGGATGAAAATAAATATCCGACTGGGCATCCAAACCCCCATCCATGTGACGACCCTGAGAAAAGAAGATATCCTGCTTACTGCAAAAACCCTTATTGCTCTCCGGGATACCCAGGGCGAAGTAGACGATATCGATCATCTGGGCAACCGTCGAGTAAGGGCTGTCGGAGAGCTTCTCGAAAACCAGTACCGAATCGGCCTCGTACGCATGGAGCGCGCCATTAAAGAGCGAATGAGCCTTCAGGAAGTCGATGCCCTGATGCCGCATGATCTGGTTAACCCGAAGCCCGTTTCGGCGATAGTGAAAGAATTCTTCGGCACCAGCCAGTTGAGTCAATTCATGGATCAGACAAATCCACTTTCAGAGACCACCCATAAACGGCGACTGAGCGCTCTCGGCCCCGGTGGTCTTACCCGTGAGCGCGCGGGTTTTGAAGTCAGGGACGTTCATCCCTCACACTACGGCCGTATATGTCCGATTGAAACACCGGAAGGGCCGAACATCGGGCTCATTGTCTCTCTGAGTACGTATGCCCGCGTCAACGACTACGGTTTCATCGAGACCCCCTATCGCGTGGTTGAAAATGCCAGGGTAACCAATGAAATCAAATTCCTGAGCGCTTTTGAGGAAAAGGATCACCCGATCGCTCAGGCAAATGCGCCGATCGATAAAAATGGGGAGTATGTCAATCCGACGGTGACCTCCCGCGTCCGCGGCGAATTCATGATGATGAAAAAGAATGAGATCGAGTTGATGGACATCTCTCCGAATCAACTCGTCAGTGTCTCCGCTTCTTTGATCCCGTTTCTCGAAAATGACGATGCCAACAGGGCCTTGATGGGGTCGAACATGCAGCGTCAGGCGGTTCCCCTGCTGGTGAACGAGGCTCCCCTGGTCGGTACGGGCATCGAGGGGGTGGTGGCGAGGGATTCAGGAGTCGCTATCGTGACCCATCGCGATGCCGTCGTGGTTGACGTTGATGCTTCCCGCATCGTTTTAAAGCATGATCCAGGCGACGGCCGTTACGATAGACATGTGACCATATATAATCTGCAAAAATTCACCCGATCAAACCAGAACACATGTTTCAACCATCGCCCCATCGTCAGAAAAGGTCAGCACGTGAAAGCAGGAGAAATTATTGCGGACGGGCCCGCAACGGATAGAGGAGAGCTGGCCCTGGGCAAGAATGTCACCGTCGCTTTCATGCCGTGGGGAGGATACAATTTTGAAGATTCGATTTTGGTCAGCGAAAGGCTGGTTAGAGACGGAACGTATACCTCCATCCATATTGAAGAGTTCGAGATCATCGCACGGGATACCAAACTGGGAAAGGAAGAAATCACCCGGGACATACCCAATGTGGGGGAAGAGGCGTTGAAAAACCTGGATGAAAGCGGCATCGTCCGCCTCGGCGCGGAGGTACACCCGGGGGATATCCTGGTGGGTAAGATTACACCCAAAGGAGAAACCCAGCTCTCTCCGGAAGAAAAACTTCTTCGGGCCATTTTTGGAGAAAAAGCAGGTGATGTAAAGGATACCTCCCTGCGGGTTCCGCCGGGGGTCGACGGCATTGTGATCGATGCGAAAGTCTTCTCGAGAAGGGGTGTTGAGAAGGATGATCGTACCCACAGTATCGAGGACGAGGAAATCTCGGCGCTCGAAAAGGATCGTGACGATGAACTTCGAATCATAGAAGAAATAACGCGATCAAAGCTCGAAAAGATGCTGACCGGTCAACCCATTGAAACACCTCTAAAAAAAGGAAACAAGGTTCTCATACCTAAGGGAACCAGGCTTGATGGAAAAGTTCTTTCCAAAGTTGCGCTGCCGCTGTTTGAGGGAATCGAGATAAAAAACGTCGAACTATCCGAAACCCTTCATGAACTTTTGGAAAGATACAAAGATGAATGTGAGAGTTGTCGTTTGGCGTTTGAACATCAGGTCAGCCGCTATGAGAGAGGAGACGAACTGCCGCCGGGTGTGATCAAAATGGTTAAGGTATTCGTGGCCATGAAACGCAAGCTGTCGGTCGGCGATAAGATGGCCGGTCGGCACGGCAACAAAGGGGTGGTTTCCAGAATACTTCCCCAGGAAGATATGCCCTATTTTGAAGACGGTACGCCCGTCGATATGGTTCTAAATCCTCTGGGTGTGCCTTCGCGAATGAACGTCGGACAGATCCTGGAAATTCATCTGGGCCGCGCTGCAAAGGGCCTCGGCGACCAGATCAATAATCTGCTGGAAAAAAACAGACTCAGCGAAATCCGAGCAAAGTTCAAGCGGGTGTTTTCGGAGTCCGACGGCAATAGTACCATCGGCGGGCTTGACGATGAAGGGATAAGGGCCCTGGCGAAAAATTATAAAAACGGTCTGCACATGGCCACCCCGGTTTTCGATGGCGCAAAGGAAGAAGAAATCAAAGCCCTGCTTAAGGAAGCAGGGGTTCATACAACCGGCCGGGAAATCTTATATGACGGCCGCACCGGCGAGCCTTTCAAACAACAGATCACCGTCGGCACCATGTATATGATGAAACTGCACCATCTGGTCGACGATAAAATACACGCCAGATCAATCGGACCTTACTCGCTCGTTACGCAGCAACCCCTCGGCGGAAAGGCACAGTTCGGCGGCCAGCGGCTCGGTGAAATGGAAGTGTGGGCCATGGAAGCCTATGGATCCGCCCATGCCCTGCAGGAATTTTTAACCGTCAAATCGGACGACATGGCAGGTAGAACACGGATGTATGAAAAAATTGTAAAAGGTCAAAATGTCCTGGAGCCCGGTCTGCCGGAGTCTTTCAAGGTGCTGACCAAAGAGCTTCAAAGCCTGGGCCTTGATGTCGTCTTGATTGAAAAAGGGGAATAGACCCTGCTTCCAATCGGGGGCTATCCGGCCATGATTCATGCAACCGCATCTTCCAATCCATATATAACTAAGGAATGAAAATGGAAACTCTATACGATTTCTTTGCCAAGCCGACAGATCCGAAACGCTATTCCGGCATTCGTATCTCTCTGGCATCCCCGGAGCAGATCCGACAATGGTCCCACGGGGAGATCAAGAAACCGGAGACCATCAATTACCGGACGTTCAAGCCTGAACGCGACGGCCTTTTTTGCGCCAAAATTTTCGGTCCCACCAAAGATTATGAGTGTAACTGCGGCAAATACAAACGGATGAAACATCGAGGGGTCATATGTGAAAAGTGCGGTGTGGAGGTTATCCAGTCCAAAGTACGCAGGGAACGAATGGCCCATATCGAACTCGCAAGCCCGGTTGCTCACATCTGGTTTTTGAAAAGTCTTCCGAGCAAAATCGGAAATCTTCTGGACCTGACGCTCAAAAACATGGAAAAGGTCCTCTATTTCGACAGCTATATCGTCACGGATCCGAAGGACACCGATTTGAGCGTGGGGCAGATGTTGTCTGAAGACAAATACCATGAAGCACTGGAAAAATATGGGTCGAAGTTCGAGGCGGGCATCGGTGCGGAGGCGGTTAAAAAACTGCTTGAGCGTATTGATCTCGAGGCCGTTTACAAAGATCTGCGCAAAGAAATCAGGGAAACCAACTCCGATGCAAAGCGAAAAAAGCTTTCCAAACGGCTTCGAATCGTCGACGCTTTCAGACGCAGCGGCGTCAATCCGGTATGGATGATCATGGACGTCATTCCGGTTCTTCCCCCGGATCTCAGGCCGCTTGTGCCTCTCGAAGGGGGGCGCTTCGCCACATCGGACTTAAACGACCTTTATCGACGGGTCATCAATCGAAATAACCGGTTAAAGCGACTCGTCGACCTCAGGGCGCCGGATATCATCGTGCGCAATGAAAAGAGGATGCTGCAGGAATCCGTAGATGTCTTATTCGATAACGGCAGACATGGCAGGGTGATCATCGGAACCAACAAGCGGCCCCTTAAATCGTTGAGCGATACCCTCAAAGGCAAGCAGGGGCGGTTCCGGCAGAATCTGCTCGGCAAACGGGTCGATTATTCCGGCAGGACCGTTATCACAATCGGACCGAATCTGAGGCTTCATCAATGCGGATTGCCGAAGAAGATGGCCCTCGAACTCTTCAAGCCCTTTGTTTATTACCGGCTCGAGCAAAAAGGGCACGTTTCAACGGTTAAGAGCGCCAAAAAGATGGTGGAAAAAGAGACTTCGGAAGTCTGGGATACGCTGGATGAAGTCGTCAAGGAATATCCGGTTCTTTTGAACCGTGCGCCCACCCTGCATCGATTAGGGGTTCAGGCCTTTGAGCCGATTCTCATCGAAGGTAAAGCGATTCAGCTTCACCCGCTCGTTTGTACGGCCTTTAACGCCGATTTTGACGGAGACCAAATGGCTGTGCATGTTCCACTGTCTGTCGAGTCTCAGATAGAATCGCGCGTCCTGATGCTGTCGAGCAACAATATTCTTTCTCCGGCAAACGGGAGTCCCATCATCGTTCCGACCCAGGACATCGTTCTCGGCCTTTATTACATGACACGGGGCATTTCCGGGTTGAAGGGCGAGGGAAAGGTGTTTTCCGATCCGGAGGAAGTCCGGGCCGCCTATGACAGCAAGGCGGTAGATCTTCACGCCCGGATCGTGGTGCGGATGAACGAGAAAACACTGGATACCACCGTCGGGCGCATTCTTTTGTGGGAGATCATTCCTCACGACAATATCACATCCATGAATCATCTTTCGTTCAGGGAACAAGCCGAGGCAAACGCAGTCATGAAAGAGCTGCAAATCGGCACCTCTTTCAAGGAAGTGTTCCAAAACCGGCGGTCCGCAGCCATTGGTGAATATAACGGTTCTCTCGGATGGCTCAGCAAAGACGAGTTCAAAAGACTCTTTCATCTGGACGATTCCCAGTCGAGTTCGCTTTTTTCCCTCGAACCCGGCCAGGCGGTCAAGACCATCCTGTCTGATGATTTTTATCATATTTTTCAGATGGTTGAAAAGCGACCGGAGATTCCTTTTGAACTGGTCAACCAGGTAATGGACAAAAAGAACCTGCGTGAACTCGTCGATTATGCGTATCGCAATGTCGGGGCAAAAGCGACGGTCATCCTCGCGGATCGGCTCAAGGATATCGGCTATCGGTATTCGACCGAGGCCGGGCTTTCCATATCGATCGACGATATGATCATACCGTCTAAAAAACAGGAGATACTCGATCGAGCGGAAAAGCAGGTCGAGGAGATCGGTCGGCAGTATGCAGAGGGATTAATTACGCAGGGTGAAAAATACAACAAGGTCATCGATATCTGGGCCAAGGCAACCGATGATGTGGCTAATGAGATGATGGAAGCGATGAAGATGTCCCGTCTGCAGGATGAAGAGGAGATAGCGAATCCGGGTGAAAGCGATAAAAAAATCGCGGGGGAAAGCTTCAATCCCATTTACATGATGGCCGAATCCGGGGCAAGAGGAAGCAAAGATCAGATGAGACAACTTGCGGGTATGCGGGGATTGATGGCAAAGCCGTCCGGCGAGATCATCGAAACGCCGATAAAGGCAAACTTCAGGGAAGGGCTCAGCGTGTTGCAGTACTTCATATCCACACACGGAGCACGAAAGGGTCTCGCAGATACGGCGCTGAAAACGGCCAACTCGGGATATTTAACGCGCCGACTGGCCGATGTCGCCCAGGACTGTATCATCCTTGAGGAAGACTGCGGCACGATGGCAGGGGTTGAAGTCGAACCTCTCATGGAAGGCGGAGAGATTATACAGCGCATCGGGGAGAGAATCCTGGGACGAGTGGCCGCGGAAGATATTCATGACCCCTTCACGGAGGAAGTTCTCGTCAAATGTGGGGAAGAAATTCAGGAAGCCGAAGTGAACCGTATCGAGATGGCCGGCTTAACGAAGGTGAAGATACGGTCGGTGCTGACGTGTAAATCCAAAAACGGTGTCTGCGCCAAATGTTACGGGAGGGATCTGGCATACGGAGGGCCGGTTGAAATAGGGACGGCCATCGGCATCCTTGCCGCACAATCGATCGGCGAACCCGGAACCCAGTTGACCATGAGAACCTTCCATATCGGTGGAACCGCCAGTCGCCGGGTCGAACAGGCGGATATTCGGTCGCGTGTCAGTGGGGCGCTCAAATATATCGATCTGCATGTGGTGGAAACCGAAAGAAATGAATTTGTGGTCATGAATCGGCGCGGCGGAGAGCTTACCATTATCAGCGACACCGGGCGGGAACGGGAACGGTTTCCGGTTATTTACGGTGCCCATCTTATGTTCAGAGATGGGGCAAATGTCAAGTCCGGCGATCTTCTGGCCAGATGGGATCCCTTCACGACGCCGTTTATCACGGAAGTTGAAGGAACCGTTAAATTCGGGGACATTATCCCCGGGCTGACCATGCAGGAAAAGGTGGATCCCGTCACCGGAAAATCCAGCCGGATGATCATCGAAACCAAAAGCGGGGAGTTACGGCCACGCATTTCCATAAAGGACAAGGAAGGAAAAACGGCCAGACTGCCGAAATCCACCGGAATGGCCAGGTATGTGCTTCCGGTCGATGCGATCCTGCTCGTTGAAGAGGGAGATACCGTTCGAGCGGGGGATGTCGTTGCAAAGTTACCCAAGACGACGACCAAGACCAAGGACATCACGGGCGGTCTGCCGAGGGTGGTAGAACTTTTTGAAGTGAGGAAACCCAAAGATGCCACCGTACTGAGTGAAATCGACGGATACGTTTCGATCTCGAAGGGAACGAAAAAGGGAAAGCAGAAAGTAACGGTAACCCCCGTGGACGTCGGCGAAAAAAAGGAATACCTCATTCCCAGAGGCAAACATGTCAATGTCTATGACGGCGATTACATCCGCGCGGGGGAGCCGCTTATCGCCGGATCCTCGATACCCCAGGACATATTAAACATCAAGGGGGAGGTCTCCCTGGCACGGTACCTGGTTGACGAGGTGCAGGAAGTGTACCGGCTGCAGGGGGTGCGCATCAACGACAAGCACATCGAGGTGATCGTGCGACAGATGATGCGACGGGTCAAGGTGACCGATGTGGGTGATACGGATTTTATCTCGGAAGAACAGGTCGATAGGCTCAAATTTGAAGAAGTCAACGACCAGATGACCGAAAGAAACGAAAAACCGGCAATCGCAGAACCTTTAATTTTAGGCATTACCAAAGCATCATTGAGTACGGATAGTTTCATATCGGCCGCATCCTTTCAGGAGACGACAAAAGTTCTCACGGATGCCGCCATTTCAGGAGCGGAAGATTACCTGAAAGGGCTCAAGGAAAATGTGATCATGGGAAGATTGATCCCGGCCGGAACGGGCCTGCCGGCATACGGCGATCTCGATGTGGAACTGACATCCTGAGGCGGAACGGCCGATTTTTTTGAAGAGACGACGCATTACCGTCGGGCATGGCATCACAGGAAGAGAATCTTTCTTTGGAATGCTTACCTAGTGTCCATCCATAAATGGCCATTTCCGCCGATTTCTGCGTTGGGCTCAAATTTTAATCCTCGAAATACTTCCATAGTATTCCTGTGGTTAAAATTTTCGCCCGCCTTGAACTCGACGAAATTATCTCTCCTGTGGATGGACACTAAATAACAAAATGCTTGACAATATATGTTCTACATATATACATATATGTTTTTGTGATTTTCAGATGAAAAGGATCCACCCCTTTGTCATTAAAAGAGGAGTCTATGCCGACCATTAATCAATTAGTCAGGAAGGGCAGGAAACGGGCGAAAAAAAAGATCAACACCCCGGCGTTGAAAGGGGCGCCTCAAAAGCGCGGCGTTTGCACGAGAGTTTATACATCCACGCCCAAAAAGCCCAATTCCGCCCTGCGGAAAGTCGCCCGGGTTAGATTAACCACGGGCATTGAAGTGACGGCCTACATCCCGGGTATCGGACATAATTTGCAGGAGCACTCCGTTGTTCTGGTTCGGGGAGGGCGTGTCAAAGACCTGCCGGGGGTGCGCTATCATATCGTCAGGGGAACGCTGGATTCCCTTGGCGTGGAGGACCGCAAGCAGGGAAGATCCAAATACGGTGCAAAGCGGCCCAAATAGGTTTTATTTGAGGTGAATGAGAACCCTGTTTTGCAGCAACAAACCCATACAGCACAGATGGTGTAGCCGATGTCGAGAAGAAGAGAGATAACTCAACGACCTATTATATCGGATGCCCGGTATGACAGCAAGCTGGTTGCAAAATTCATTACATCGATTATGCGGCAGGGGAAGAGGTCCACCGCTGAATCGATAGTCTATGAAGCATTGAGCATCATTGAAGAAAAAACGAAGGAATCCCCTCTAAAAATTTTTGAACGGGCGCTTGATAACGTAAAACCGGTCATAGAGGTAAAATCCCGACGGGTGGGCGGATCGACATATCAGGTACCGACGGAAATTCGCCAGTCCCGCCGTGTGGCGCTCGGCATCCGCTGGATCATCGGATATGCCCGGTCCCGGCCGGAAAAAGGAACGTCGAAAAAACTTGCCGGTGAACTTCTGGATGCCGCGAACAACAGAGGCGCTTCGATCAAGAAAAAGGAAGATACCCACAAGATGGCGGAAGCAAACAAAGCGTTTGCTCATTACCGCTGGTAGGGGTTCTCCGATACCGGCAAAAGAGGTCCTGGTGTTCGAAGCAGAGAAGCTTGCATGAACATCCGAATCAGCTGAACGCCATAATAACACGGCTTGGGGACAGAATGCCGACACAATAAGTGATGTCGGTTTTTTTTAGATGATGATTTTCGAAAGCTAATTTGTCTTGGAGGGTTATGCGATGGCGAAGCAGAAGTTTGAGAGGAAGAAGCCGCATGTGAATGTAGGGACGATAGGGCATATTGATCATGGCAAGACGACGTTGACGGCGGCGATAACGAAGCAGTTGGGCAAGAAGGGTTTAGCGGAGTATGTTCCGTTTGATCAGATAGACAAAGCGCCGGAGGAGAAGGCGCGTGGGATAACGATAGCGACGGCGCATGTGGAGTATGAGACGGCCAAGCGGCATTATGCGCATGTAGATTGTCCTGGGCATGCGGACTATATCAAGAACATGATTACGGGTGCTGCGCAGATGGACGGTGCGATTTTGGTAGTTGGTGCTGATGATGGTCCGATGCCGCAGACGCGGGAGCACATTTTACTGGCGCGGCAGGTTGGGGTTCCTCGGATAGTGGTATTTTTGAACAAGTGTGACATGGTGGATGATGAGGAGTTGATTGAGTTAGTGGAGTTGGAGTTGCGGGAGTTATTGGACAAGTATGAGTTTCCTGGGGACGACACGCCGATTATTCGGGGCAGTGCGCTCAAGGCGTTGGAGTCGGACAATCCGGACAGTGAGGATGCCAGGTGTATATTTGAGTTAATGGATGCGATAGACAGTTACATACCGGATCCGGAGCGGGATATAGACAAGCCGTTTTTGATGCCGATAGAGGATGTTTTCAGCATATCGGGGCGAGGGACGGTTGTGACGGGTCGAGTGGATCGTGGGATAATACGGGTTGGAGCGGAGGTGGAGATTGTTGGGATCCGTGCGACGCAGAAGACGGTATGTACGGGTGTTGAGATGTTTCGCAAGTTATTGGATGAGGGGCGAGCCGGGGACAACATTGGGGTTTTGTTAAGGGGGACGAAGCGGGAGGATGTGGAGCGTGGGCAGGTGGTGGCGCTGCCCGGGACGATCACGCCGCACACGAAGTTCAAGGCGGAGGTATACATATTGAGCAAGGAGGAGGGGGGTCGTCACACGCCGTTTTTCAGTGGGTATCGTCCGCAGTTTTATTTTCGGACCACCGATGTTACGGGGGTATTGAAGCTGCCCGAGGGTGTGGAGATGGTGATGCCCGGGGACAATGTAAGCATAGAGGCGGACCTGATCACACCGATAGCGATGGAGAAGGAGCTTCGATTTGCGATACGGGAGGGCGGCCGAACGGTCGGTGCGGGCGTCGTCAGCGAAATAATCGAATAACCGGCAGAACAGCAGAGTAATTTCTATGAACAGCAAAATTCGAATCAAGCTTAAAGCTTATGATCACAAGCTGTTGGATCAATCCGCCCTGGATATCGTAGATACGGCCAACAAAACAGGAGCCAAAGTCGTCGGACCGATCCCCCTGCCGACCAGGATTACCAAGTATTGCGTTTTGAGATCTCCCCATATCGACAAAAAATCCCGGGAGCAATTTGAAATCCGAACGCATAAACGGCTTGTGGATATTCTCGAACCGACCCAGCAGACGGTGGATGCGCTGATGAAATTGGATCTTTCTCCAGGCGTCGACGTCGAAATAAAACTCTAGAATTTTACTCACGACCACTTTCGAGAAAAAACGGAAATTTAAACGAATTACCTGCATTCGTGAGAAGGATTGAAGAGGAAGAATGTGCACAGGATTGATCGCTAAAAAAATAGGAATGACCGGGATCTTTACGCCCGAAGGAAAGCATGTTCCGGTTACGGTGATGCAGGCGGGGCCTTGTGTGGTTACGCAGATAAAAAAAACAGCCACAGACGGGTATAATGCGCTGCAACTGGGATTCGGGCAGAAAAAAGGACACCGAATCAACAAGCCGATAGAGGGGCATCTGAAAAAAAGCGGAGCAAACCGTCTTCAAATCCTGAAGGAGTTTTCCGTAGAAAATCCTGACGAATATGCGGTCGGGCAGAAAATTACCTTGGACCTGTTTGCGGTGGGCGATCGTGTCAGTGTCACGGGGACGACAAAGGGAAGGGGTTTTTCAGGCGTTGTCAAGAGGCACGGTTTTCACGGAGGCAGAGAAACGCATGGCTGCCGAAGCCACCGTGTTCCCGGTTCCATCGGTTGCAGTGCGACGCCGTCCAAGGTCATCAAAGGTAAAAAAATGCCCGGCCACTTCGGCAATGCGCGAAGGACAGTCCGCAATTTGGAAGTCATAGACATAAGACCCAAAGAAAATTTGATCCTGATCAAAGGTGCGGTGCCCGGACCTGCCACCGGATGGGCTATTATAAGAAAACCCAAAAAATTCGGATAGGTTTGCCATTCATTCGTTATCGGTCGCCGAATTTCAATCATGAATGAGGAGAAACATGGCCGGGGTTGATGTATACAATATAAATGGAGAAAAAATCTCGCATATGGATTTGAATGACGAGGTTTTTTGCGTGCCGGTGAAGGCAAGCGTTCTGCATGAGGTCGTAAAAATGCAACTGGCATGCAAGCGTTCCGGCACTGCTGCTGTGAAGCGGCGAGGGGATGTCCGAGGCAGTACAAGAAAGCTTTTTCGGCAAAAAGGAACCGGGCGCGCGCGTCGCGGGGACATTCGATCCCCTTTGCTTAAAGGCGGCGGTGTCGTCTTCGGCCCCGCTACGAGGTCCTATGCCTATAAAGTACCCAAAAAGGTGAGGCGTTTGGCGCTGAAGATGGCATTGAGCAGTAAATTGCTGGAAAACGAACTTGTTGTTGTCGATCGCTTTGAACTCGGGCAGGTGAAAACCAAAGCTTTTGTGGAAGCCGCAAGATCTCTGGCTCTCCATAACGTTTTGATCGTGGTTGACAAACAGAATGAAAGTCTGGAACTTTCGTCGCGGAACGTGCCGAATGTGAAAGTCCTGAGACACGAGGGGTTGAATGTGTATGATATTTTAAAACATGAAAAGCTGGTCCTCCTTGAGCCTGCTGTAAAGGAGATTGAAGGGAGGCTTCTCGCATGATTCAATACGATATCATCAAAAGACCCGTGATTACCGAAAAGACCGGCATTCAAAAAGAAGCGGCCAATCAGGTCACGCTTGAAGTGGACCCAAGGGCCAACAGGGTTGAAATTCATAGGGCGATGGAAGACATCTTCAAGGTTAGGGTGTCGAAGGTACGGACCATGCAGGTGAAAGGAAAAATCAAACGCAGGGGCCGTATAGTCGGAAAGCGCAAGGACTGGAAAAAAGCGGTCATCACCCTGATGCCTGGAGAGAAGATCGATTTCTTTGAAGGTGTTTGATACGAGGAGCGGGCAATGGCAACCAGAAAGGTAAAACCAACATCTCCGGCACGGAGATTCCAGGCATATTCTACATTTGAGGAGATTACCAAAAAGTCTCCTGAAAAAAAGTTACTCGGCCCCCTCAAAAAAACGGGAGGACGTAACGCAAACGGCCGCATTACATGCAGGCATCGAGGCGGTGGACATCGACGGCACTATCGGATCATCGATTTCAAAAGGAACAAAACCGGTATTCCAGCGAGGGTTGTCGGGATTGAATACGATCCGAACCGCAGCGCGAGGATTGCCCTTTTGCATTACGCGGACGGTGAGAAAAGATATATTCTTGCACCGCTTGCCCTTTCCGTCAATGATACGGTGATGTCCGGTCCGGATGCGGACATCAAACCCGGCAACACGTTGCCCCTGAGCAACATCCCTTTGGGAACACTCATTCACAACATCGAATTGCGGGTCGGCAGGGGCGGACAGATCGTCAGAAGTGGCGGGACCTTTGCGCAGTTGATGGCCAAAGAAGACCGACACGCCCTGGTAAAGCTGCCTTCCGGAGAAGTTCGAATGATTCTTTTGCGTTGCATGGCGACAATCGGCCAACTCGGTAATGTGGATCATGAAAACATATCTTACGGTAAAGCCGGTCGTTCGCGATGGATGGGAAAACGCCCGAAGGTTCGGGGGGTTGCGATGAACCCTGTCGATCATCCCATGGGCGGCGGCGAGGGAAAATCTTCCGGGGGCCGGCATCCCTGTACGCCATGGGGAAAGCCCACCAAGGGGTTCCGAACGCGAAAGAACAAAAAAAGTGATTCCTACATAATCAAGAGGCGTACGAAATAATGAAACCGGCTTTGCGGAAAAGATTTGTGTCCAACGCGAAAATCCTGGTGGATGAGGAGAAATTATGCCGAGGTCATTGAAAAAAGGACCATATATAGAACCCAGTTTGCTGAAAAAGGTGGTCGAGGCCCAGGAAGCCAGAAGCGGCAAGGTAATCAAAACCTGGTCCAGACGGTCCACGATCGTCCCTGAGATGGTCGGCGTCACCCTGGCCGTACATAACGGAAAAAAATTCATTCCCGTTTTCATCTCTGAGAACATGGTGGGACATAAGTTAGGCGAATTTTCACCGACAAGGACCTTTTACGGGCATGCCGGGGACAAGAAATCCAAATTAAAGAAATAACCCTGGAAGAGGAAGTATCGTGATGGAGGCTAAAGCCGTCGTAAAGTATGTTCGTATTTCTCCTTTGAAAGTCCGCAAGATTGTCGGCGCTGTAAAAGGGAAGCCTGTCGACAGGGGATTGAATATACTTAAATTTATGCCGCAGAAAGGAGCAAGGACCGTCGAGAAGGTTATCCGCAGTGCGGTGGCGAATGCGGATCAGAAGCCCGATGTAGATGTCGACAATCTGATTATCCAGAACATCATGGTTGACCGAGGTCCGGTGCTCAAACGTTTCAGGGCAAGAGCAAGGGGCAGGGGTTCGAGGATACTGAAGAGGACATCTCACGTCACCGTTATCTTGGCCGAGAGCTCACTTTAAAAAGGAGGAAAAGGGTTGGGGCAAAAAGTTAATCCAGTCGGGTTGAGACTTGGCATCATTAAAACTTGGGAATCCCGATGGTTTTCCGAAAAAAAATATGCCGATTATATTTATGAGGATTACAAACTCAGAGAATTCATCAAGGAAAAACTTTTTCATGCAGGCATTTCCAGAATAGAAATCGAGAGGTCTGCCAAGCGTGTCCGGCTTCGCATATTTACCTCCAGACCCGGAATCGTTATCGGCAAAAAGGGTGCGGAAATCGCACAACTCAAAAAAGAGCTCGAAAAAAAGGTGACTCACGAAGTTCTGATCGATATCCAGGAGGTCAGGAAACCGGAAATTGACGCCCAACTGGTGGCTGAAAATGTCGCCCTTCAAATAGAACGGCGTGTGGCGTTCCGTCGGGCCATGAAGCGGGGGGTGACGTCGGCGGTACGCTTCGGTGCAAAGGGGATCAAAATCATCTGTGCCGGACGCCTGGGGGGCGCCGAGATGGCAAGAACCGAGTGGTACAAAGAAGGTCGGATTCCGCTTCACACTCTGCGGGCGGATATCGATTACGGGTTCACGGTAGCAAAGACCACTTACGGCATCATCGGAGTGAAAGTTTTCATATTCAACGGCGAAATTCTCAAAAAAGATCGGGTTTCTACGGAAAACATGTAAAACGCTTCGGAGAGGGGAAGCCTTACCGAATTTTGGATAGAGAGACAAACCACCTCCGGACTTTTCACCGAAGTTTATTAGAAGCGCCCGCAGAGAAATTTTCAGCAGCAGGAGGCAAGTGACATGCTGAGTCCCAAAAAAGTCAAATTCCGGAAGCAGCAAAGAGGCAGAATGAAGGGGATTGCCTACCGGGGGTCCAGATTGAGTTTCGGGGAATTTGGGCTGCAGGCGGTTGAATGTGGAAATTTGACCGCAAAACAGATTGAGGCCGCCCGTATCGCGATGACCCGTCATGTCAAACGGGGGGGAAAAATGTGGATACGTATTTTTCCGGACAAACCCTTTACGAAAAAACCTGCCGAAGTCCGAATGGGAAAGGGGAAGGGAGCCCCGGAAGGTTGGGTCGCCGTTGTCCGACCGGGAAGGATCCTCTACGAGATGGCGGGTGTTCCAAAAGCCCTGGCCGAGGAAGCGCTGCGGCTTGCTTCGCACAAGCTTTCCGTAAAAACGAGGTTTGTTGACAGGAGCGACCGGATATGAAAGCGAGTGATATAAAAGAAATGGGTTATGAAGAAATAAAGCGTAAACTCGTCGATCTAAAAGAGGCGTTTTTTAATTTGCGATTTCAGCATGCAATCGGTCAACTGGAAAATTCGAGTAAATTGAAAAAGACCAGACGTGACATCGCGCGCTTAAAAACGGTAATGAACGAAAAGGCTGAAAACAACAAAAAGACAGGATGACCATAAATACTGTTATGAAAAATCGTGGAAAGAGAAGACAGGTTGTCGGAACGGTTGTCAGCGACAAGATGGACAAGACCGTTGTGGTTCAGATCGAAAGACTGGTAAAGCACAAGCTTTACAAGAAATATATCCGAAAACGAGCCAAATTCGCCGCCCACGATGAAGGCAACGCCTGTAAGATCGGGGACAAGGTGCTGATTACGGAATCGAGACCTCTCAGCTCAACCAAGCGGTGGCGCGTCAGCCGTATCGTTGAAAAAGCTGCCTGACAGAGAAGGATAGAAACAATGATTCAAACAGAGATGAGATTGACGGTGGCGGATAATTCCGGAGCCAAAGTGCTTTACTGCATCAAAGTCCTCGGCGGTTCCAGGAGAAGATATGCAAGCATCGGCGATATCATTGTCGTGTCGGTCAAGGAAGCGATTCCCAATGCAAAGGTGAAAAAAGGGGACGTCCTCAAGGCGGTGGTGGTGCGCACCAGAAAAGAAGTTCGACGGATGGACGGATCCTACATCCGTTTTGACGATAATTCGGCCGTCCTCATCAACGCCCAGAAGGAGCCGATAGGAACGCGTATATTCGGACCGGTCGCACGGGAGTTGCGGGCCAAGGGGTTTATGAAGATCATTTCCCTGGCGCCTGAAGTTTTATAAACAATCCGGTCGATTGTTTGCAAGTGCCAAAAAAGAATCACTTGATCTGCTGATAGTGCCACGGAGATTCGGCTTATGTTGAGAGAAAAATGCCATTTTAAAAAAGATGACAAAGTAAAAATCCTCACGGGAAAAGACAAGGGAAAAATAGGCAAGGTCCTGAGGGTTTATAGGAAAAAAGAGCGTGTTCTGGTGGAGAACATCAATATCGTCAAAAGGCATTCAAAGCCTACTGCAAAAAACAAGCAGGGCGGCATCATCGAAAGCGAGGCGCCGATTCACTGGTCCAACATCGTGTTGATGTGCAACAAGTGCGTCTCTCCGGCTCGTATAAAGATGCAACGCCTGGACGATGGAAAAAAGGTTCGGATCTGCAGAAAATGCAATGAACTCATCGATGCCAAGTGATGAGACAGCCCATCGGACCGCTTGACACGAGAAAAAGGTGCAGCATGTCACAGTTAAAAACATTTTATGAACAACAGGTTGTTCCCCAGTTGATCCGGACCTTCAACTATAAAAACAAGATGCAGGTCCCAAGATTGCAGAAGGTTGTACTGAACATGGGTTTGGGAGAGGCGATTCAAAATATCAAGTTGTTGGATTCAGCCGTTGAAGAACTCCGAATGATTTCAGGCCAGCAACCGGTGGTGACCCGATCAAAAAAATCGATTGCCGCGTTTAAACTCAGAACCGGTATGCCGATCGGGTGCATGGTCACCCTTCGCCACAACCGGATGTATGATTTTTTCGAAAAGCTGGTAAACATCGCTTTGCCGCGTGTTCGTGACTTCAGAGGGATTTCAGGAAAGGCCTTCGACAAGCACGGCAATTATTCTCTTGGGATCAGAGAGCAGATCATATTTCCTGAAATCGATTATGATAAAATTGAAAAGATCAAAGGATTTAACATCACGATTGTTACCACAGCGAAAACGGACGGGGAGGGCAAGGAACTGCTGAAGCTGCTGGGAATGCCGTTCAGGAATTAATTTACGGTCCGGTTATGGCTGAATGCCTGAAAGGCGGCGGATGTGCAGGGCGTGTTCACAAGGAGGATGATTTGGCAAAAAAATCGCTTCAGATAAGAGCGTTGAGGGAACCCAAGTTCAATGTGAGATCCTATAATCGATGCCCGATATGTGGAAGGCCGAGGGGATTTATAAGGAAATTTGGAATATGTCGGATTTGCTTCAGAACGCTCGCCTCGGAGGGGAGACTGCCGGGCGTTATCAAGTCGAGCTGGTAGATTATTAAAAGTCCCGGTTTTGCACCAGCTGATCCGGGAAAGGCCGTTGAGCAATCTAAAATTTATCACTGATTACGGAGAACATCATGACAAGCGATCCGATATCGGACATGCTGACGCGAATACGCAACGCAGGGAAGGCGAAGTTCAGCACCGTCGATGTTCCAGCCTCCAAATTGAAGGCCGAACTGGCAAGGGTGCTAAAAGATGAAGGATATATCCGCAACTATAAGTTCATCAAGGATGGAAAACAGGGCATCCTGCGCCTGTATTTAAAATATACCAGGGACAATGCCCATGCCATTTTGAGTCTTGAGCGGGTGAGCAAGCCCAGTCGCCGCATTTATTCGGGCAGCAAGGATATCAAGCCGTTTTACAGCGGGATGGGGATAAGCATTTTATCCACCTCAAAAGGGATCATGACGGACAAACGGGCGCAGAAGGAAAATGTGGGCGGTGAGGTTATCTGTACCGTATGGTAAGCGGTTGTTCCGTCCCTGGGAAATTAAAATAATTCAAACAGGTTTAACGGAGTGATTCATGTCGAGAGTAGGCAAAAAGCCGATTCCGATTCCGGACGGCACGACCCTCACATTCAAAGATGGCGTTATCATGGCAACCGGCAGGAACGGTTCGATCGCTCGAAGCATTCATCCTGCGGTTGATCTGCAGATCAAACAAGGCGTTGCGAATGTCATTGCCCTTGTGGATGACAGAAAAAGCAGAGCTGTCCAAGGGCTTATTCGAAGCCTTGTGGCCAATATGGTGACGGGCGTCGACAAGGGGTTCGAACGCGTTCTGGAAATTGAAGGCGTCGGCTATCGTTCCGAACTCAAAGGCTCCGGCATCGTCATCAACATCGGATATTCACACCCCGTTCATTTTGATCTGCCGGAAGGAGTTTCGGCCTCGATCGACAAAAACACCATCATCCGGCTCAGGGGTATCGACAAGGAATTGCTGGGCAAAACGGCGGCTGCAATTCGACGATTCAGGCCCCCTGAACCGTATAAAGGAAAAGGGATCAGGTATTCCGGTGAAAAGATCAGACGAAAGGCCGGAAAAACCGGAACAAAATAGAAAGTGCGCTTGTGCTTTGCCGCACGGGCTGCCGCATTTTAAGGATAAAAGTGTATGGGTTCAAAAAATGAAAAAACAGAATCCCGGTATAAAAGGAAGCAAAGAATAAGAAAGAGAGTTTTCGGTACTCCGGAACGGCCCAGGTTGAGCGTCTTTAAAAGCGCCAGACATATTTACGCTCAGGTCATCGATGACACCTGCGGGTGCACGCTGGTATGTGCATCGAGTCTGGAAAAAGCGGTCAAGGAGCACCCGGATTTTGCTGCCGACCGGAAAAAAGGGAAAATACCGGTAGCAGCGCGGATAGGGAAGCTGGTTGCCGAGCGGGCGATGCAAAAAGGCATAACCAAGGTCGTTTTCGACAGGAATGGATTTCTTTACCACGGAAGGTTAAAGGCGGTATCGGAAGGTGCTCGTGAAGCGGGATTGAATTTTTAGCGAATAATTGGACGGCGCAGGAGGCGGACACTTGTTTAAACAAGAGATAGATGAAGTTCAGTTTATCGACAAAGTGGTTCATATCAGCCGGGTGGCCAAGGTCGTCAAAGGCGGTCGAAGATTCAGTTTCAGCGCGATCGTCGTCGTCGGAGACGGACAGGGAAAAGTTGGATGGGGACTTGGAAAGGCCGGCGAGGTTCCCGAGGCGATTCGAAAAGGTGTCGACAAGGCCAAAAGGAACCTGGTCGAAGTCCCTTTGATACACGGCACAATACCTTTCGGAGTTACAGGAAAATTCGGAGCAGGACGTGTTTTTCTGAAACCTGCAGCCGAGGGTACCGGTGTTATCGCGGGAGGAGCCGTAAGGGCTGTTCTTGAAGCGGCCGGCGTACAGAACATTCTTACCAAATGTATTGGATCCCACAATCCTCATAATGTGGTCAAAGCGACGATCGACGGACTGGGACAGCTTCAGAGCCGCGATAAAGTGGCTGCCAGACGTGGAATCGGCGTCGAAAATTTTTAGCTTTCGGCTGCAGGCCCGAATGGTTCAACGGATAGAGCGCTTCAGGGGAATATACACATGGCGGCAATGTTGAAAGTCACACTTGTTAAAAGCATGATCGGAAAACCTCAGAAACAAAAGATTATACTTCGTAGCATGGGGCTGACGAGGATGAACCGAACAGTAGAATTGAAAGACACCCCTTCTAATCGTGGAATGATCAGGAAAGTTTCACACTTAGTAAAAATGCAGGAGCATAACGATGAAGCTGAATGAATTATCGCCTCCAAAAGGATCCAGCAGACCGCGGAAGCGTTTGGGAAGGGGCGTTCGCTCAGGAACCGGAAAAACGGCGGGAAGAGGAACCAAGGGGCAGGGGAGCCGTTCCGGTGGCGGGGTCAGGTGCGGGTTCGAAGGTGGTCAGATGCCGATTCAACGGCGTTTGCCGAAGCGCGGGTTTGCCAATTTTACCAGAAAGCAATTTGCGGTATTGAACATCGAGGATTTAAAAAAATTTGAAGGCGGCAGTACCATTGACGAGGCGGCTCTCGTGGGTGCCGGCCTTGTCAAAGGCAAAAGAGACGGCATCAAACTCCTCGGTACGGGAGAGATCGGCTATCCCCTCGTTATAAAGATCCATAAAGTCAGCAAAAGCGCTAAAGAAAAAATAGAGGCGGCCGGCGGGCGAATAGAGGTGCTCTAACATGGTTGCCAGCGGATTTCAGAATATATTCAAGATCCCTGAACTTAAAAGGAGAATCCTTTACACTCTGGCCTTTCTTTCCGTTTACCGTATCGGTGTTCATGTCCCGACGCCCGGAATTGATGCGGTCGCTCTTGCCTCTTTTTTTGAGCGCGCCAAAGGAACCCTGCTCGGACTGTTCGACATGTTTTCCGGCGGGGCGCTGGAGAGACTCTCCGTTTTTGCGCTCGGCATTATGCCCTACATCAGCGCTTCCATCATTTTGCAGCTGTTGACGGTGGTCATCCCCCACCTGGAGAGACTGTCAAAGGAAGGCGAACAGGGCCGGAAAAAGATCACGCAGTATACGCGTTACGGTACCATTGTTTTGAGCATCATACAGGGCTTCGGCATCAGTATCGGCCTCGAGAGCATGAGTTCACCCGGCGGTGCCCCGGTAGTTATCCATCCGGGTTGGGAGTTTCGTTTGATGACGGTTTTGACGCTGACCGCCGGTACCGCTTTTATCATGTGGCTGGGTGAACAGATTACCGAGCGTGGTATCGGCAATGGGATATCTCTGATCATTTTCGCCGGAATCGTCGCAGGAATACCCAATGCCATTGGAAACACATTCAGTCTCGTGTCCACCGGAGAAATGGGAATATTTGCCGTCATTATTTTAACCGTGCTGATGGTTGGGGTAGTGGGTGCCATTATTTTTGTCGAGCAGGGACAAAGACGCATTCCGGTTCAATATGCCAAGAGGATCATCGGCAGGAGAATGTATGGCGGACAGAGCACCCACCTTCCACTGAAAATAAATACGTCGGGCGTTATTCCGCCGATTTTCGCGTCGTCGATCATCATGTTTCCCGCGACGCTGGCAAGTTTTATCAAAATCCCCTGGATGCAGACCGTCGCTTCCGCAATGACGCCCGGAAGGATTTTTTATGAACTGCTGTACGTCGCGTTTATTTTTTTCTTCTGTTATTTTTATACAGCGGTTACCTTCAATCCTGTGGATGTGGCGGAAAACATGAAAAAGCACGGCGGCTATATCCCGGGAATACGCCCGGGCAAACGGACTGCCGATTATATCGACAGGGTGCTCACAAGAATCACACTGGGAGGTGCGGTTTACGTCTCAACCGTATGCGTGCTGCCGTCCATTCTTATATCGAAATTCAACGTTCCTTTTTACTTCGGCGGAACAGCACTGCTTATTGTTGTAGGTGTTGCCATCGATACGGTCGCACAAATGGAATCCCATATGCTGACGCGCCATTATGAGGGTTTTTTGAAAAAAAGCGGAACGAGAATCAGAGGGAGATACTAGCATCCGGCAAGGTAGGTCCCTGGTTCCATCATCAACCACCATGGACGAGGCAACACATGAGAGAGGGATAACCGATGGCAAAGGAAGAAGCAATTCAGGTGCAGGGCACGGTTATCGAAACATTGCCCAATGCCATGTTCAGGGTAGAACTGGAAAACAAGCACCAGATACTGGCTCATATTTCAGGGAAAATGCGCATGCATTTCATAAAGATTCTACCCGGTGACACCGTCACCGTTGAGCTGTCACCTTACGACCTTTCCAGAGGAAGAATTACCTACAGAGCAAAGTAGTGCGGAGACGATTGTGCTCTGAGCATGCGCATCGGACATGGGGGTTGATCCACAGGCATTACCAAGGAGTCGAATCGATGAAAGTAAGGTCATCTGTCAGAAAAATGTGCAGCAAGTGCAAGATTATCAGAAGAAAAGGCGTTGTGAGAGTCATTTGTATAAACAAGCGGCACAAGCAGCGACAAGGATAGAGGAGGAAGGGCATTGGCAAGAATTGCTGGCGTAGATTTGCCGAAAAACAAACGCGTAGAGATCGGTCTTACCTATATTTATGGAATCGGCAGGAGTACTTCGCAGAGGATATTGGGCGAGTTGCAAATCGATCCCAATATCAAGACGGACGACCTCTCGGCAACAGATATCAACCGTATCCGCAAATTCATAGACAGCGACTTTAAGGTCGAAGGGGAACTGCGTGCGGAGGTATCCATGAACATCAAGCGGTTGATGGACCTCGGGTGCTACCGCGGCCTTCGTCATCGAAAATCGCTTCCGGTTCGAGGCCAGAGAACAAACACCAATGCGAGAACACGAAAAGGACCGCGACGTGCTGCGATAAAGAAGAAGGGCGGCGCCAAAAAGAAGTAAAAGACGGCCGATCCTGATCTCTTCAACCCTTCATACGTTTCCAACGAACCACAAGGATACCACATATGGCGAAAAAACCTCGTGCGAAGAAAAAAGAAAAAAAGAATGTTACAAACGGTGTCGTCCATATTCAATCGACATTCAACAATACGATTATCACCATTACTGATCCGGGCGGCAACGTGATATCCTGGTCGAGTTCGGGCATGCAGGGCTTCAAGGGATCGCGCAAAAGCACCCCTTTTGCGGCGCAGCTCGCCGCTGAAGATGCCGCGAAAAAAGCGATGGAACACGGCATGAGGAATGTTGAGGTTTACGTGAAAGGGCCGGGAGCCGGGCGTGAATCGGCTCTGCGATCCCTTCAGGCGGCCGGTTTCAACGTGGTCATGATAAAGGACGTTACGCCGATACCGCATAACGGGTGCCGTCCGCCCAAGAAAAGAAGGGTATGATGGTTCTGCCAGGTATCCGTTTTGTTTGTCGGCATGGTTGATATTCAAGGAACATAACAGTCAGATACATAGGGGGAAACTTGTCACGATACAGAGGTTCGGTTTGCCGGATATGCCGCCGAGAAAATTTGAAACTTTTTTTGAAGGGCGATCGCTGCTACTCTGATAAATGCGCTTTCGACCGTCGGAGCTATGCTCCGGGACAACACGGGCAGCGTCGCACAGGAAAAATTTCAAATTATGGCATACAGCTTCGGGAAAAACAAAAGGTAAAACGGATGTACGGTCTTTCAGAAAAGCAATTCCGTCTTTTTTTTCAGCGTGCGGATCGCCAGAAAGGAATCACCGGGACAAATCTTTTGATGTTGTTGGAACGGCGGCTCGACAACGTGGTCTACCGGATGGGTTTTGTAAATTCACGCGCCCAGGGACGTCATTACGTGCGACATAATCACTTTCTCGTAAACGGCAAGAAAGTAAATATCCCGTCGGTTATTTTGACTTCAGGAGATATTGTCGAGCTTCGAGAAAAAAGCCGTAACATTCAGGTTGTCGTGGATTCAATGGATGCCGTCGTGAGGAGGGGGATACCTCAATGGATCGAACTGGAAAAGGAAAATATGAAGGGCATTGTCAAGGGCTGTCCGGTTCGAGAAGATATCACCATGCCGATTCAAGAACAGTTCATCGTGGAACTTTATTCCAAATAAAAAAATCCGAAGCTGTCGGGGAATCGCCATTAAACCGGCGGCGGGCATTGTACCGGCGGGGGCTCGCCTTCGAAAAAACGCAGGATTCCGCAGGTTGAGAATGCAAGCTTTTCGAAGCCCTGTCAATCGGGATTTTCGCCTTGTTCTGCCGGAGCCGGTCCGGCAATGCGTTGAATGTCGCATTTCAAAGGCGCCGTTTTTTCGATTCGGTCACCCTTTAAAAATATTGGAGATTTAACATGTCTTCTACCTCATTTTTTTATATGAACTGGCAAGATATGATAAAGCCGGACAAGGTTCAGGTGACAAGTACGCCTCAATACGGCAAGTTTATTTGCGAGCCGCTTGAGAGGGGATTCGGAATCACCATCGGTAACTCATTAAGAAGAATCATTCTTTCTTCCCTGCACGGTGCCGCCATCGTGTCCGTAAAATTTGAAGGTGTCATGCACGAATTTAAGATAATACCGGGTGTCTATGAGGACGTTTCCGAAATTATCCTGAACCTCAAAGAGGTACGCCTGAAAATGCACGATCCTGATCCAAAACAGTTACGGATCGATGCAAAGGGAGAATGCATGGTGACCGCAGGCGACATTATCAGCGATGACGGCAAGGTGGAGGTTCTTAATCCGAATCTTCATATTGCCTCTCTTTCGGAAGGTGCTGAAATAAAAATGACGATGACGGTACAATACGGTAAAGGATATTCCCCGTCGGAGGCCAACAAGGACGATGACGCCCCGATCGATACAATTCCGATTGATGCGGTATTTTCTCCCATCCGACGGGTCAACTATGTGGTAGGAAACGCGCGGGTGGGGCAGAAAACCGACTATGACAAACTGACTCTGGAAGTATGGACGGACGGAAGTGTCCTCCCCCAGGACGCCGTGGCATATGCGGCCAAGATTATGAAAGAGCAGATGAATTTTTTCATTAATTTCGATGAAAAGGTCGAGCCCAAAGCCTTTTCCAAACCGGTCGTATCGGAGGAGCAGGAGTTCAATGACAATTTGAACCGGCCGGTCGAGGAACTGGAGCTTTCCGTCCGCAGTGCAAATTGCCTGAAAAATGCGGACATTCTCAAAATTTATCAGCTGGTTCAAAAAACTGAAACAGAAATGCTCAAGACAAAAAATTTCGGCAGAAAATCCCTGAATGAAATCAAGGAGGTTCTGTCCGGAATGGGTCTTTCCCTCGGGATGAAGCTCGAAGGGTTTCTTCCGCCCAAAGAAGATGGATAAGAAGGAGATTGGAATCATCCATGAGACATCGAAAAGCAGGCTTAAAGTTAAATAGAACAAGCAGCCACAGAAAAGCCATGTTCAGAAACATGGTCACCTCTCTTTTGAAACATGATCGTATCCGCACGACCGATGCCAAGGCGAAGGAGATCAGAAGCTGGGCAGACCATGTCATTACCCTGGCAAAAAGGGGGGATCTCCATGCGCGTCGCCAGGCGCTTGCCATGGTCAGGGAAAAGGATGTGGTTCACAAGTTGTTCGAAGAGGCTGGGGATAGATTCGGTCCCATTGCCGGCGGGTACACGCGGGTTGTCAAAGTGGGAAGACGCCGGGGAGACGCTGCTTCCCTGTCCATTGTCGAACTGGTAGCAACCGAAAAGAGTAAGAAAAAGAAGCTCAAAAAGAAGACGGAGAAAGAGGTAAAACCGACTGTCGAGAAGAAGGCAGAAGATCTGACAACGGGCGAGGAGAGACGACCGGAAACGGCCGGACAGGTTTTGAAAGTCTCCGAAGGATCCGAGGATCCCGACAACTTCGATTCAATGAAAACCGCGGCTTCAAAAGACGACGATTCCTTATCCGATTCGTTATCCGGCGAATCAGAAATGAAAAAGGCGGAAACCTTTTCTGCCGAAGGGCGTCAGGACTCTGAAGAGATAGACGAACCACAAAAATAACCGGATCGGTTTTCCGATGATTCGAGTTTGTAAGGCCCTGCCGTTACGAGGCGGGGTTTTTTTTAGGGGGCATTGGTACATCCGAATTGTTTCCCCGGGGTGAATTTTTTGGGAACCCCCTTTTTACTGTGGATTGTACGGATGTCACGGATTTGAGATCGTCATAGTTGAAACGGCAATGGAGATAGGATGTTTTGTCTCAATCCAAACTATGCGCTCTGAAAGAGGCTATTTCACGTCTTGCCGACAGTGACAGCGAGATCGCGTTCCGGGGACTTCTTTCGATGGGTGTAACCCGCCGGCATGCCTCGCAAGCAGACATATTCTGGTCACAGCAGAGGAAATCGTTAGCCCGACCTTGATCAGCAGCGACCCCAACCGTTAAAGAGATTCGATCCGCTGGGGTTTTGGACAGGGGCCTGATGCAACCAGGACGCCGCTGCCCCTGTTTTCTCCCGGATTGTCGAAACAAATCTTGACAGAGAAGCAAAAGTCTGGTTTGTCATAAAATTCAGATATCTGGTACCTGCCATCAAAAGATTTCTTTTAACACTACCAACCTACTCCCGAAAGGAGGCACAGATGAATTTCAAAAAATTGACAATCTTGGCAATAGTCGGTCTTTTCATCTCAGCAATGCTGGCCAATCCGGCCCTGGCTTTTAAAGTCGGAGCCGTTTTTTCTGTTACCGGCCGGGCCTCTTTTTTAGGGGACCCTGAAAAAAAGACGGCAGAGATGCTGGCCGAAGAAATCAACAAGGCCGGCGGCATCAACGGAGAAAAACTGGAACTTATCGTTTATGACGACGAGGGAGACGCTACCAAAACGAATCTGGCAGTCAAAAGACTCATGACCCAGGACAAGGTGTGCGTGGTGATAGGGCCGTCATTGAGCGGCAATTCCCTGGCGGTCGTCGATCTGGCGGAGCAGTATAAGATTCCTTTAATCTCATGTGCGGCCAGCTATAAGATTGTATTCGACGAGAAAAGCGGCAAGCAGCGCCCCTGGGTTTTCAAGGTGCCTCAATCCGACAGCATGGCGGCTGAGGCCATATATGACCATATGAAAAAGAACGGCGTCACCAAGGTCGCCATTATCACAGCTACCGACGGATTTGGAAAAAGCGGGCAGGGAGAGCTGATCCGGCTGGCTCCCCAGTACGGCATCCAAATTGTCGCCGATGAATCCTACGGCCCCCAGGATACGGATATGACAGCCCAGTTGACCAAGATAAAAGGGTTGGCCCCCCAGGCAATTATCAACTGGTCCATTGGCCCCACACAGGTTACAGTACTTCGCAATTACAGAGACCTTGGAATGGGCGAAATCCCCTTCTATCAAAGTCATGGTTTCGGCAGCCGAAAAAATATCGAGCTGGCGGCAGGGGCAGCCGAAGGCGTATTCGCACCGCTTGGTGCCTGCGTCACCCCCGATGCCCTTCCGGTGAACCATCCACAAAAAAACGTAACGATGGAATACAATCAAAAATACACAGCAAGGTATAAAGAAGATGTCAGCACTTTTGGCGGGCATGCGTGGGATGCCATGGGTCTTGCCGTCGATGCGCTGAAGGCTGTGGGTTGTGATACCGCCACTATCCGGGATTATTTAGAAAATAAAAAGGGATTTGTCGGACAGCACGGGGTGTTTAATTTTTCTCCGGATGATCACAATGGGCTGGTGTGGAAGGACGCCTTCAACATGATCGTTGTAAAAGGGGGCAACTGGACAATGGTGGAGTAAATGCCGGGGCTCGCTTTTTGAACCGCTCGTGAGGGTGGTGATTTCACCACCCTCGATTTTTATGTTGAGAGTTTAAAGCCCCCTTGTCATGCCGGTCTTGATCCGGCATTTAGAAGTCATATGATATTGACCCGCCGGTGGCGGACTGGATTCCGGTTTTCGCCGGAATGACGGCGCATAATTTGTGATTCTTATACTATCAATAGGTTGAAAGAATTTTGGGCTGCCCAGAAAATAATGGAAAAAATTACCCTTGCGAGCCAGCTTCTCCAGTATCTGATCACCGGTGTGACCATCGGCAGTATCTATGCCATGGTGGCTATCGGTTTCAATATCATTTATAACGTGACGGAAATCATCAACCTGGCACAGGGTGAATTTGTCATGCTGGGAGGCCTTGTTATGGTGTTCTTCCATGCGGGCGCTGGAATTCCCATTTTGCCGGCTTTTCCACTGACAGTGGTTGTCGTCACACTGGTCGGGATTCTACTGAACCTTCTGGCTATTCGACCCATTCAAAAACCCTCGGTTTTGACTTTGATCATTGCAACCATCGGCGCTTCCATAGTCATCAAAGGCACCGCCATGATGATCTGGGGAAAGGATCCCTACGATTTAACCCCATTTTCTGGAAGAAATCCGATATGTTTTCTGGGAGCTGTTGTTCAGCCGCAATATTTTTGGGTCGGAGGGTTTTTGCTGGTTGTCGTCGTGCTTTTGACTCTATTTTTTGAAAAAACCATCGTCGGCAAAGCCATGAGCGCCTGTGCGGACAACCCGACCGCAGCCAGCCTTGTAGGCATCAATGTGAAGAAGATGATCCTGCTTTCTTTCTCCCTTTCAGCGGCCATCGGTGCGGTGGCCGGCATCGTTTTGACGCCCATCGCGCTGATGGATTATAACCGTGGCGCAATGCTGGCGGTAAAGGGTTTTGGGGCGGTTGTCCTGGGAGGCCTGGGCAGTTTTCCGGGCGCCATTCTCGGTGGTCTGGTGCTCGGAACGATCGAATCGTTCGGCGCCGGATTATTGCACTCGGGATATAAAGATGCCTTTGCCCTCATTGTCCTTTTGGCCGGCCTGTTCTTACGGCCAAGCGGGCTGCTCGGCAGCGTCGAGATTACAAAGATTAAAAAGTTTTAGCCATGTTAAGGATTCGAAAGACTCCAATAGCCCTTTTTGCAGCAATAATTATCGTATTTCCATGGATTGCACGACTGATTCCCGCAATCAAAAACTATCCGGATCTTCTGATATTTGCAGGAATATATTGTTTAATAACCATAGGCCTAAGTTTGCTGATGGGGTTTTCCGGCCAGATATCTCTGGGCCATGCTGCCTTTTTCGGAATCGGCGCATACATCTCCGGGGTTTTAACCGTTCGATATGGCTTCAATCCGTGGGTCTGCATGCTGATCGGCGCAGGTTTCGCTGCTGTGGTGGCTGTCCTGGTGGGATTGCCCAGTCTGAAGCTCCGAGGGCACTATCTGGCAATGGCCACGCTTGCGTTCGGCATCATCGTGTTCATCATCTTCAATGAAGAGGTGGAATTGACCGGAGGCCCGGATGGCATGAGCGGAATTCCGGGATTAAGCCTGTTCGGGTTTGCTTTCGATTCCATGGAGCGTTACTATTATCTGGTCTGGTTCTTTGTCTTTACCTCGTTTATTTTCACCGTCAATGTGATACAATCCCGTTCGGGTCGGGCGCTGCGTGCCATTCACTCCAGCCAGGAAGCATCCATGGCAATGGGAGTGGATGTGTCCAGATACAAGATTGGAGTTTTTGTGTATTCAGCAGTAATTGCCTCCCTGGCAGGAAGCCTGTACGCCCATTATATGAATTTCATCAATCCGTCCACCTTTGATGTTTTCTTTTCGATCAAGCTTTTGATCATGATTTCTCTGGGCGGCATGCACGATATCTGGGGCGCCGTCATCGGCTCGTTTCTGGTCACCTTTTTAAGCTTTGAATGGCTTCATTACTTCGAGGAGGCGGAGATTATCGTGTATGGCGTCATCCTGCTTTTGGTAACCATTTTTATGCCGAACGGGCTTATCGGATTGCCCCGCATCGTTCTGGGTTGGTTCAGGAGATAAACATCGTGGTGGAAAAGGCGGGTGGCGGTGCGATTCTGGAAGTAGAAGACGTCATCATGTCCTTCGGCGGCCTAATGGCGTTAATTAATCTGGGCTTCCATGTGCGCGAGGGTATTATCAAGGCGTTTATAGGCCCAAATGGGGCTGGGAAAACCACGTTGTTTAACGTTATTACCGGTATTTTTCCCCCGACAGAAGGTGCTGTGCGCTTCAAAGGAAAGCCTATAGACAGGCTCAAGCCTCATGAAATATCCAGATTGGGTATTTCCCGCACCTTTCAGACTGTTGAACTGTTTGCCAACATGACGGTGCTTGAAAACGTGATGTTGGGTCGCCACATCCGGACCCGTTCGTCATTTGTCGCCTCGGGTTTGCGGCTTCCCCATGCAAGGCGCCAGGAAGAGGAAATCCGGTGCCGGGCTATGGAAATTCTGGAATTTATTGGGCTGGCTGGAAAGTGGAGTGAATCCTCCGGCAGTTTGCCTCTTGGAGAGCGCAAGATCCTGGAGATCGGCAGGGCGCTGGCGACCGAACCCGAACTGATCTGCCTGGATGAACCGGCCGCCGGTCTTAACGAAACCGAGACAAAAACGGCTGCAGATTTGATCAAACGCCTTAAGGAGAAGGGAATCACGGTGTTGCTGGTGGAACATGACATGAAGGTGGTCATGAATATTTCCGATGAAATCCTGGTGCTCAACTATGGGGAAAAAATTGCCGAAGGATCTCCGGAGGAGATTCAAAACAATCCCATCGTCATTGAGGCCTATCTTGGCGGAGAGAATGGTTATGCTTAAGGTTGAAAATCTGCGGGCCTGTTATGAAAGCATTTCCGCTCTCAAAGGCGTATCCATCGGGGTTCCCAAAGGGGAGATTGTCTCCATCATCGGTGCGAATGGAGCCGGTAAATCCACCCTGCTGAAAGCCATTTCCGGACTCATCAGAACCAAAGAAGGCAGAATCTTATATAAAGACATGTCCATTGACCGGCTGTCGCCGGACCGGATTACGTCCCTGGGCATTTCCCACGTACCGGAGGGCAGGCAGATATTTGTCCATTTGACAGTTCAGGACAACCTCAACCTTGGAGCCTATCTCTATTTTAAGCGGTGTAACCGTCGGGAAATCGAAAGCCGGCTCGAAACGGTTTTTGCTTTGTTTCCGATTTTAAAAAGGCGTGCCACACAGATTGCCGGGACTCTTTCCGGCGGGGAGCAGCAGATGTTGTCCATCGGCAGAGCGCTAATGGGGCAGCCGGATTTGCTCCTTTTAGACGAGCCTTCCATGGGGCTTGCTCCATTGATCGTTCGTGAGATATTTTCTGTGGTCAGGCACTTGAACCAGAGAGGAACAACCGTTCTTCTCATAGAACAAAATGCCAGGGCCGCCCTTCATATAGCCCATTACGCATATGTACTTGCGACGGGTGAAATCGTTCTGGAGGGTCCGGCTGGTGATCTCTTAAATAATCCCAGCGTTAAAACAGCATATTTAGGCGTGTGACGACTTGCTCCGGCAGGGGATTTTCTCTTTTTCTACAATGCACCGCTTATTCCCGTTCTTCTTTTGCAATAGCCATCTCAAATTCCTCAAAAAACTTATTCTGCTTTTTCCAGTCCGGCCCAAACCGCTTATTAAAAAAAGGTCCAAGTTTGGTAAAGAGTTTTTTCCAGACGGGTTTTCCTGCCATCCGAACGACATCCTCCAGAAACTCTTCAAGTTCACTCATCTTTTCTTTTGGCAAGAAAGAGACAGCGCCGAGTTTTATAGATTTTTTCAGTGCCTCCGGAGTTAACGCAAAGGCTGTCAGCATAACTGTTGGAAAGCCTTTTTTAACAGACATTTTCAGCAACTCAAAGCCGTTGACCCCCATAATATCCAAAATGACGATATCGTAGGTATAGCTCATTAAATACTGGCGCGCGGTTTCAAAATCGTTCGCCTTATAAACCAGACACATATCCAGGATTTCCTCGACGGTATCCAGCACATCCACTTCGTCGTCTACCACCAAAATAACCTTATCCTTCAAAAGACCGGAGGCGTTCATATGTTCTCCATTTCAGATCGCCGATCGGTAATTCGGCCGGCCATTTTTCCACTCTTTATCGCACTACCCGAGAGTCCCAATTTCCGCCTTAACCAAACAACATAACAGCGAATCTCACGCCAGAACGCCAAGGTGCCAAGAAAAAACTTGCGCTTTTGCGACTTCGCGTGAGAAAAAAAATGGTGTTCGTTTTGTATAGGACCCCACCCGCTACCGCTAGAGGCTAAAGAATTTTGGAGTCGGATTATTCTCATGATGTACATAATATTTGCTTGCGATATTGACTGTCAAACGATTTGATTGCCAGGGCATTGCAGCGACTGGAACATGTATACCCCTTATGTTTTCACCCAGACGCTAAAAAAGTTGACAAAGGAAGTCTTATGGTCGTGTGTGGCGCGTCTATTTCCAATCCGGAATCCGGCCGCCTTGAGGCGTGGACCGAAACGGCATCCATACCAGGCCGAAAAGGTCTATGGTCATGTCCGTGCTCTTGGCCATGATCCGAAGGGTGTCAAGGGGCTCGGTCTCCGGATCCAATGAACCGGTGATCCGGCCCAGTTCCGACTGAAACTGCCGTTCCAGATCCTGTAATTCCGTTTCGATCGATGCCAGGCGCTCCCGGGCCCGCTCCACGTCCATGGCCTCCTTGCCCATGCGGCCGGCGGACTTCATGGCCGTCCCCACCCGCTGGGCCGACTGGTTTGTGAGCACCTTCCGGCCGAGAAAGGCGCCGAGAATAGCACTGCCGAAGGAGATCGCCGTCTGCACTTTCTGGGATTTGACCTGATCGGCCTCCCGCTCCATGGTCAGACGGGCGGTGAGTTTCCGGTTTTGCAGGGTATTGAACTTCGGGGCGTATTTCCTCCTCAAGGCTTCCACTTCCAGATCCCGCCGCTCCCGGGCCATCTGGCCGATCCGGACCCGGAACGCGGCCTCGTTTTCTCCCGGCTCGCTGGTGGTGTTGAACCGGGAAGAGCGAAAGATGAGGAGCGGATGGGACTGGCGGACCTTTTTCATCAGATCTTTTTGCCAATTGCGATACGCCTCCGGCCGATGGGCCTGCGAGGGCAGCGGTGCGAAGATGGCCCCGGCAAGGGGCGTCCGAGCCAGATCCACGGGAGCCAGATCCACGGCTTCGGCCTGGTCCCAGTCAATGGGCACAGGACCCTCTTCGAGAAAGGCGATTACCCACAGGGGGCGGGTGAGGTTCACCTGGTACTGGACACTCTCGTAATGCACCTTGAGTCCTCCGAGGATCGCCGGGTGGTACGCCAGTCCTTGACCAGCGCCCGATGCGGTCATGTAAAAGACCGGCACCCCGGCCGGGATGAGGGGAGGGGTCGTCCCCTCGGTCTCGGGCACGGGGAAAAAGGCCACCTGCGTTTCGGCAGCCGTGGGGGGAACCGCCGCCGGAGCTTGCCCGGTCGCCGCTACGGCTCCGGCCAGCTTCTTGATCTCATCCCGGGTCATGGGTCCCCGCAAGTAGGACAGGACCCACCGGGTTTCGAAAACCGTCGGTTCCGTATCGTGAACGTTATGAAGGAGAAAAATTCGCTTTCCCAACGCCGAAAGCGTCTGCCCTATCTTCGATCGATCAAACAGGCCATAGCCCGATGCCCCTTCAAGTCCCGCCAGCACCCGCTCCTTGTCCTGATCGGTTTGAAGCCGTCCGATGCACCAGGTTCCGGTGTTGGAAAGCCCTTTGTAGTCGAGATCCACCGGGTTTTGCGTTGCCAGCACTACCCCGAGACCGAAAGCCCTGGACTGTTTGAGCAGGGTTAACAGCGGCGTTTTGGAAGGGGGGTTTGCAACCGGCGGGAAATATCCAAAAATTTCGTCCATGTAAAGCAGCGCCCGCAGGCTCGCGGTGCCTGGCTGGGTCCGGATCCATCCGAGCACTTCGTTTAGAAGGGTAGCAACGAAGAACATCCGCTCGGCGTCGGACAGGTGATGGATGCAGAAGATGCTCGCCCGGGGTTTTCCCGATGGGGTATGGAGCATCCGGCTGATATCCAGGGGGTCACCGCCCATCCAGGTATCGAAGCCCGGTGCCGCCAGCAGGTTGTTGATCCGCATGGCAAGGCCGATTCGGTCTTTCCGGGGATAAAAGAACTCGACATCCATCACCCCCACCCGCTTAAAGGGAGGGGACTGCACCGCATGGATGAGTCCGGCCAGATCGATACCTTTTCCGGCGGCCCAGGTCTTTTCAAAGATGTTCGACAAAAAGATATGCTCCCGGCTCGTCAAGGGATCGGAATCGATTCCGAGAAGGGTCAGCAAGCCGGTAACGGCGGTGCCGATTTTCTCCCTCACTAGGTCCGCATCGGCGGCGATCCTGGGATCCGGCGGAGAAAAATTTCTCAAAACGCTTACCTGACGGCCCGCGGTGCTGCCCGGGGTATACACGGTCACCTCGGCGGCGGCTTTAAGCCGTGCGATCCGTTCGGGAGACTGCCCCCACTGGGCGATTCCTTTTTGCCAGAGTTCGGCCTGCTGGGCCGCAAAAGTCTCTACGGTGAGTCCCTTGGCCGCCGCCTCCTGGGGGTTGGCCCACGGCTTGAAATCCTCCGGGGAAAGATCGGGAAAGGTAAGGGCCAGGTTTGTTAGATCCCCCTTGGGATCAATGGCGATTACCGGAATGTGATCGATCAAGGCCTCCTCCAGGATGCCGATCCCAAGTCCCGTCTTCCCGCTTCCCGTCATGCCGATGATCACGGCGTGGGTGGTCAGGTCTTTGGCATCATACAAAACCAGATCATCGCCGGTCTTTTGCGTGTTGAGATCATGGGTCTTTCCCAGATAAAAAGTCCCGAGTTTTTCATAATCGGTCATGGATGCTCCTTTTGACTCTGTACCATCGTTCCCGTCGTCGTCGCCGTCCCCGGTCGCCATTCCGGATGGCGACCGGATATGGATATGGATAAAAACCAAATAGCGGAAAATGTCAAAACAATTCAGTATGCGGTATTCACCGAGAATTTTTGTCAAAATATCGGTCATCTTGACAGGTTGGAAACATATAGCCTATATTCATCTTTCCCGCCGCGTTGAATGCGGGATCGAAGGTTCGGGTCGGCTCCGCCCGCGGTCCGTCAACGCCGGCATAGATACCGGCATCTTCTGATGAGGTCCATCCGCAGATGAATATCTTCAACCGACTCTATCTCATCCTGCTGGCCGTTTTTGTCGTGGTGATGGCCGGGAGCTACGGGTACTTTATCATCTTCGACGGAAAATATCGATTCATCGATTGCCTTTATATGACTGTAATTTCAATTACTTCAGTAGGTTATGGCGAGATCCTGCATGTAACCGGAAATATTCCGGCGCAGATATTCACGATGATTCTGATTACATTCGGAATGGGCATCATCCTCTACGGACTCAGTACGCTGACGGCGCTGATCATCGAAGGAGAAATTTCCGGCCTTTTGAGACAAAAGAAAATGGCTAAACAGATCAGCCGGCTTCGGAATCATTGCATCGTCTGCGGCGCCGGTGAAACAGGGCGTCCCGTCATGGTGGAACTCGGCGTCAACGGGGAACGGGTCGTACTGATCGAAGAGGACGAACAGCGCATCGACCGCTGCCGGGAAGCCATGGAAAAACTGCTCTATGTTAAAGGAAATGCGGCGGATGACAGGAATCTGATCGCTGCAGGGGTTGAAAGGGCTTTCGGCATGATCATTACGCTTCCTTCCGACAAGGAATGCCTGTATGTTACCATGACGGCAAGGATGCTCAACAGGAACATTCGGATCATAAGCCGCATGGTCGATCCAAAAATGCGGACAAAACTGATCAAGGCCGGGGCAAACGGCGTCGTTTCTCCAAGTACGATCGGTGCGCTTCGAATGGCCTCTCAAGCCATTCGTCCCGCGGCGGTGGATTTTTTAGATCAAATGCTTCGCTGCAGCCAGGGAAATCTGCGTATTCATCAAATTATTGTATCCGGGTATCCGGGGTTTTCAGGAAAAAGCATTGTCGAGTCCGGCCTCAAAGACGGATACGGCTTGCTGGTGCTTGGCCTGAAACCGCCCGGTGAGAATATTGTATTTAATCCGCTGCCTTCCCATGTGCTTCAGGAAGGAACCACCCTCATCGTCATGGGCGAAGTGAAGGACATTGCAAGGGCAAGGAAAGTCTTTAGTGGATGACGCTGTTTTCATTATACCATCCTTTTTCATAAGGTTCAAAGAGGCGGATATGAAACTGAAACAGATCACTGTCGCTATTGAAAACTCGCCGGGAAGGCTTTACGAAGTGACCCGTGCACTCGGCGAAGCCGGAATCAACCTCAGGGCGTTGAACCTGGTGGATACCGGAGCCTTTGGCCAGCTTCGGCTTCTGGTTTCGGATCTTGCGAAAACCCGTCGTATACTCATGGAAATGCAAATGCCGGCCAAAATACATGAAGTGGTGGCGGTTGAGATCGAAGATAAACCGGGAAGACTGGCGGAGCTTTTAAAACCCCTGATCGATATGGCTGTTCACGTGCGCTATACCTATGCATTCGCCGGATTTTCATCAGGCAGGGCCGTAATGATTTTTCGCTTCAGTGACAATGATGCAGCCATTCGGGTCTTGCAGCAACATGGATATACCCTGCTCGATGCCGAGGCTTTCGGAATTCTTGAAACCGAAAGCCGCTGATACTCATCCGATTGTTTTTATTGTCCCGCTCGGGGATTGGGCGAAAAACCCCGCCCGCCAGACTCCGGGCGGACAAGCTTTAGGCGGAGGCTTGCGTTCGATCTTTTTCGCCGCAGGGGTTGATTCGGTTGGATGGTGGCGGTCTGAAAAGAGGGAAGGTGACAATATGACAACCATGGAAATTTTCGAACCCCGATCGTTTGCCGTGGTCGGCGCAGGACCTGTCGGTTGCATTGTAGCGGCATTTCTCTCAAAGGGGGGCTTCAGGGTCGTTCTATGTGATGTGGTTCAGGAACTGACGGCACCGGCCGTCCGTGAAGGGATCGCCATCGATGGCGCGGAACGTATCCGCGCTGCGGTTACAGAAGTCGTTTCGAGCATTGACGATATCGCCGCGCATGATCCTGATGTTATATTTATTGCGGTAAAAGCAAATGCACTGCCGCTGATCGCCTCGGCGATAGAGGGCTTTATCCGGCAGGGGACTTACGTGGTGAGCTGGCAAAACGGCATCGATACGGCTGAGGAGCTTGCCGCCACCCTGGGGAAAAAGCCGCTGATGCGCGCGGTGGTAAACTACGGCTGTACTCTGCTGGGGCCGTGTCATGTAAAAATGGATTTTCATCGGCCGCCCCATTACATTCAGGCGCTCGATGCCGCCTCCCAGCATGCTGCGGAGGTTATCGCCAAAACGCTGCATCGATGCGGTCTGCCGACCGCTCCTACCGATCGGATCGTTTCGATGGTCTGGCGAAAGACGATAATGAATGCTTCCTTGAATCCTGTCTGCGCGGTAACCGGCCTTTCGATGGCCCAGGCGATCCATGATCCGATCATCTTCGGCATCATCGACGCTCTGATCAAGGAATGCGTAAAGGTCGCAAGGGCCAATGAGATCCAACTGGGGTGGGACTTTTATTCCTATGCACTAGAATATATCCGGCATGCCGGGGACCACAAACCCTCGATGCTTATCGATATTGAAAAACGCCGCAGGACCGAAATCGACTCCATGAACGGTAAATTCGTCGAATATGGCGAGCAGGCGGGAATCGATACTCCGTACAATAAGACTTTCAGGGCCCTTATTAAGGCCCTGGAGCCATGATGTGTCAGAAGCCGTTTAAAAACCTCGCTTGTGGCCGCCCGATGGCTGCGTTGCAGGTTTCCTCAAAATACTCACGACCTGCCGTGTATGCTCCGCTTTTTCGTCAGCCTGCGCCTTGCCCTCAAACCGGATTCAAGGTTTTGAAACGGCTTCTATGGTCATCTCTAAAAGAGCCGGCTGTTCTAATCCGCCTGCGGTGGAGAAAAAATTTCGGCCTGTCCCTGGCAGCGGCGATAAGAGAGGAGGTGCTTCAAAATGAGGTCCAGTAGGTGGATGACTGTCGGGACCGTTTTGAAGATGAATTCCGTCCATTACCCGAACAAACCAGGCTGGGGGGACAAGTTCAGAGCCTGTTCCTTTTACCGCTGGAACGACAGGGCCTGCAGGGTGGCCAATGGGCTCAAGGCCATCGGCGTAGGATACCAGGAACCCTTTGCGGTCATCTCCCATAACCGGGGAGAATGGATGGACATTTACGCCGGCTGTGCCAAAGGCGGACAAATCGTCGTTCCGGTGATGTTCAGGCTTACAGGAAAGGATATCGAAACCATTGTAAATCACGCTGGATGCAAGGCTTTTATCGTGGAAGAGCCCTTTGTGGAGATCGTCGACAGTATCCGGACCGCCATGGTGGTCCCGGAACATGCCTATATCTTTCTTGGCAGCGGTTCGGCGCCTTCCGGTTACAAGGCTTTTGAAGAATGGCTGAACGAAGCTCCACCCATGGAGTCCGATTATACGGTTCATGGAGATGACGTGTGGATGATTCTATATACCTCCGGGACGACCGGCCGTCCGAAAGGCGTGGTCCGAACGCATGAGAGTTTTCATGCCCATTACCTTCTGAACAACATCAACATGGGCGTTCGCCCCACCGACAAGGCCATGCTGGTGATGCCCATGTGCCACGTGAATTCCATCCTCTACTCGTTCTCTTATACACTTGCCGGGGCGCCGGTATTTATTTACAATAGGATCGGCTTTGATCCTGAAGATATGTTGAGAGCCATTGCGGCCCACGGAATCACATTTATGTCCCTTGTTCCCACCCATTACACCATGATGCTGGCCCTGCCGGAAAACGTCAGGAACAGAATTGACGTCTCATCGGTTCGGCAGCTTTTGATTTCCTCCGCTCCTGCCAGAAAAGATCTTAAAGTGGAAATCCTGAATTATTTCAGGAAGGCCGAATTGTGGGAAGCTTACGGAACCACAGAGGGCGGTCTCATCACGCTGCTCAGGCCCGAGGATCAGCTCAGGAAAATAGGGACCATCGGTCGAGAGATAACCGGCATCGACCGGATCAAACTGCTCGACGACAACAAAGTGGAAGTTCCGGACGGAGCCGTTGGCGAGCTGTTTTATCGAACCCCTTCGATGTTCAAGGAGTACTGGAAAGATCCTGAAAAAACAAAAGAGGCCTTTGTCGGGGAGTGGTCCAGCGCTGGCGATATGGCCCGCAGGGACGAAGACGGCTACTACATTCTGGTGGATCGCAAGGCCAACATGATTATCACCGGAGGCGAAAATGTCTATTCGTCGGAAGTGGAACAGGTTCTATGCGTCCACGAGGCGGTTAAAGACGTTGCCGTGATCGGCGTCGGTGATGCAAAGTGGGGAGAAGCCGTTAAGGCGATAGTCATTCTGAAAGACGGCCATCAGCCGGGCGAAGAAACGGCAAGACAGATCCTGCAGTTTGCCAGGGTTCGGCTCGCAGGGTATAAGCTTCCAAAGTCCATCGAGTTTGTCGATGAGCAGCAGATGCCGAGAACGCCCACCGGCAAAATTCTTCATCGTATCCTTCGGCAGCGTTATGACAAGGATTCCGGCGCTTATCTTTAGACACGGAGTGAGATATTCCGCGCGTTATTCATAAATCCGGTCAAGAGCGACTCTCGACGGTGTTTTTATGATACCGGTTGAACCAATGAACATACTGGTTTGCGTCAAACAGGTTCCCGATCTCGATCAGGCCTTCTGTATTGATGACTCGGGCCGCAGGATTATTCCGCTTGATACCAATGCCTATCGTATCGGCCGGTTTGATCTGTCTGCCGTGGAAGAGGCGGTTCGAATCCAAAAGGACAGACCGGGTGTTTCGGTCGATATTCTTACGGTGGGGCCCGATCGGTCCACAAAAGCGATCAAAAGGGCGCTGGGTATGGGCGGAGACCACGGGATTCTTATCCGTACCGGTGAGCAGGATCTGAGTCCTTTCACCGTTGCGGGATATATTGCCGATTATGCCGGAACAAAGCCTTACGGCTTGATTTTTGCCGGAATGATGTCCGAAGACGCCATGCAGGGGATAGTGGGGCCCCTTGTAGCGGAATTTTTGCAATGGCCGTGTGCCGCAGCCGTCGTCCATCAACACTTCTTACCGGATGAAAAATCCGTATATGTGGAGCGGGAAACGGATGCGGGAGCCATAGAGATGCTGGAGATATCGCTGCCCGCCGTCTTGACTTTTCAGAGCGGGATCAACCAACCCCGTTACCCATCCCTTTCGAAGATGCTGAATGCGGGGATGGGACGGCTGGAAATCATCGAGGCCGCAGCCATGAAAAAAACGGCGTCCCGTCAGTACACCCACCGGATATCTTTTCCCCGAAAATCGCGGGCCGGCCTTTTTTTGGAAGGATCAGAACGGGAAAAAGCGACGCTGCTGATGGAAGTTCTCATTAAAAAGGGATTTATCGGCTGATGGGGCTGCCCATGAACAGAACGATTCTTATCCTCGCGGAACACGATCAAGGCGGTTTAAAACCCATCACCTGGGAACTTGCAACCTTTGCCTTCAAACTCCGGGAGATTAAACCAGCACGGGTTATGGCGGTGATTGCCGGAAGAAACATAGATGAAACCGTGCAGCGGCTTTCGGTGGCGACCGGACTCGATGTCGCGGTTCTGCAGCTGCCCGATGACGTCGCCGATGGTCCGGACCTCTATAAAGAGTCGATTCGCAGCGTGATCCAGCAGTTGAATCCGCTTTTTTTTTGTGTCGGCCACACGGCCTGCGGGATGGACGTCGCGCCGGGGCTGGCGATGGAGATGAACGCCGCCTGCATCACCGGTATACAGGACATACGGAATCAGGGCGACCGTCTGGTTTTTGTGCGACCTGTTTATAACGGTAGAATGATTTCGGCTGTCATACCGGAAACTGAAACAGCGGTCCTGACGGTTTTACCGGGAAGCTTTGGAAAACATGTCTTCGAACCGCTTGCACCCGGCAGGATCGAACGATTTTCATGCCCCTGCACTCCGCCGAAACGCCGCAGTCGGGGAGTGAGAAAGGGAATTTCCGGAAGCGTTCATTTTGCAGATGCGCGGGTGATAGTCTCTGCCGGCAGAGGCGTCGGCAAAGAAGAAAACATGCACCTCATCCATCGACTCGCAGGTATTTTTTCCAGATCGGCGGTGGGCGCATCCCGACTTCTTTGCGATATGGGCTGGATAGACCGCAGCCGTCAGATCGGCATTACGGGAACTTCCGTGACGCCCGAACTGTATATCGCCTGTGGAATTTCAGGGGCTATTCAACATGTTTCAGCCATGCAAGGCGCAGGATATGTCGTTGCCATAAATATCGATCCGGGGGCGCCCATATTCAACGTATCCGATCTATGCATCGTGGAAGACCTGTGTGTCTTTATTCCCGCCTTTTTAAAAACTTACAGCACCCGGTACGGGGGTCAAGGAGGTACTCTGTTATGAGCCAGTTTACGGTCGGTATCGTAAGATATGAAAAACCCATGTCATCCGTCGTCCAGGTGGTCGATCTATGCAACGGGCTGGATCGGCTGCCGGCAAACGCAAAAGTATTCGTCAAGCCCAATATCGTCTTCTGGACACGGGCCGTCGATTTTCCAAAGTGGGGCGTTATTACGACGTCGCGCATCGTGGAAGATGCGGTGCGGCTTTTAAAGGAAAACGGCATACATGATATTGCGATTGGAGAGGGGACGGTGCTGATGAATCCCAAAGATACCGAGACTCCGTCTCATGCCTATGCCGCACTCGGCTATGAAACCCTCAAAAGAAAATACGGGATCAAGATATGGAACATATTTGAAAGGCCTTTTGAAAAAGTGGATCTCGGCGATGGGGTGCAATTGAATTTCAACCGGGACATTCTTGAAAGCGACTTTGTGGTGAACCTGCCGGTGATGAAGACCCACAATCAAACGGTCGTCAGTCTGGGCATTAAAAATTTAAAGGGAATGATCGATATGGCTTCGCGCAAGAAATGCCATAGCGCCGACCCGGAAAAGAATCTGAATTTCATGATCGCGCGACTGGCGGACCGGATGCCGCCGATGCTGACCCTGATCGACGGAATTTATACGAATGAGCGGGGACCCAGTTTTGACGGTCGAATTCGAAGAAGCAATCTGCTGGTGGCCTCCGCCGATGTGCTGTCTGCCGACATGGTCGGTGCCTCGATTCTCGGATACGATCCCACGCTGGTTCCCCATCTTGCCTGTGCTGCCGCCAACCGATCCAGGCCAACGGATTTATCGGACGTACTCGTGCGAGGGGAACGGCTGGCGGATGTTGTCTCCCGGCATGAATTCGATTTTCAATATGTAGAAGACGAGGAAGGCTGTGTGCCGCTGCCGCTGGCGAAACAGGGAGTCAAGGGGCTTTTTTATCGCAAATACGATCTTTCCCTGTGCACCTACTGCTCCGGGATAAACGGCGTGACCCTGTCGGCGATTCGAAATGCCTGGAAAGGAAATCGATGGGAGGATGTCGAGATCCTTACAGGAAAGAGGATGAAACCGACGCCGGGAAAGAAAAAAACAATTCTCATCGGAAAGTGCATGGTACAGGCGAATAAAGACCATCCCCATATCACGGAAATGCTCGCCGTTAAAGGCTGCCCTCCGAATCCGGATGAAATCGTTTCGGCCCTGCATAGCGCTGGAATTCCCGTGGATCCCGCTTTGTTTAAAGAAATGGATCGATTGCCGGCGTTTTTTCTCGAACGTTACAAGGGAAAACCCGATTTTGAAGAAAGTTTTTTTAAAATACCCGAATGATCGCCTGCCGGGAAAAAATATCGACCTGTGGGAACCCTCTAATTTAAGTTGTTCAGGATCTGCAGATGATATCGGTTTTTAATTTCTTCGTCGATCGCCGGAATTTCCTTTGGATCGAGATAGATGATTTTCGGGAGCTGCTCGAACTCGATCTTGTGAAACCCGCCTGCGGGCCGCAGCAACGCTTCCGGAATGTCGGCCAGACTGCGGATCAAACGTCCATTGACGCGGGTGACCACCAGATCGGATAGATTTTCATATCCGATGGTCAGGGAAGATGGGAGGGCGCTGCTGAGCACAACGATTTTATCTCTTCCGTCCGGTTCCAGAACATCCTGGTTTTTTTCATAGTATACCAGTTCGATCGGTGCTTTTACCGGCCAGCTGTTTCCGTACTCCTGAAGGTAATTTACCGACAGCTCCTGCAGCACAAGGCCGCCGAGGATATAATATGCGGGAGGCCTGTCGATGATATACGGGGGAACGAGAAGCGATTCCGAGGCTTGATGGTCTGTGACGACTTCCATGGTCAGAATTTGGCCGGATCGATAGACATGGTATTGAATCCGTTCTCCGACCTGGAAGCCGCAGCGAATGAGATGAACCACGGATACCCTGTGGTAGAGCGGATGAATGTAATCTCCGTGACGGTCTACGGCATGGTCGGCGATCTGGAAAATGACATCCCCCTCACGTATCCCCGCCTTTTCGGCTGCGCTGTTTCTGGTCAACCCCTCCACATATACCCCGCCGATACGGTCCGGGATGCCTGCATACCGTCTCAGCTGAGGGTCTTCCATGGGGCTTATCCGCATGCCGACCCTGGGAAATCCGAGATAGACGCCGTCGGCCGCATCCTTTAAAAAATGATCGATAATCGGGGCGGGGATTACGTCGATGGTTTGTCTTTTTGCGTCATAATGCTTTACGAGACCCGCGAGCCTGGAATCTTTGAGGGCCGGCATGGTGACGTTTGTAGATTGATACTGCAGCGAGCCGTTGAGTCTGAAAACAAGAAACTGGTTGCGGTAGGAATAGGGCGCCAGTTCGACGGCGGTAATTTCAGCCCGGCCGGCAATGATGTCTCCGTTGGGTTTGGTCTGCCAGATTTCCAGTATATCGCCCTGGACGGCGCTTGAAGCCACATGCAACGGAGCCATTCCGGAAAGAAACGATATGTTCTTCGGTTTGAGCAGTGCCAGATTTGCCTCATAATCGACCTGTTCGAGTTCGGCAGTGCTTTTTTCGGACGTGTCGATTTTTTCCAGTTCGATATATCGATGGTTCGCGAGAAGAGAACCGGTGACCAGAACCCGCGGTCCCTCAATGACAACGCCAATGGCGGTCTGGGTCAGAGGCTGAAGTTGCTCCCATGGCTGGTGGAAGTTATATCCCTGTCGGGTTACGTTGACCCTGATCAGAGTGCTTTTGGGGGACTCGAAGACAGGTACCGGAGCCGTCGCGTGATTGGCCGCGGTTCTGCAACTGAAAACCGTGGTGCCGCAGGCCAAAGCGACAGCGGCGAAACCGATCAAGAGTTTTTTCATGGACTTATTTATTCCCACCGGGGCTGCCGACATCAATTGACCTCTCATTTTAACCGCAAAGGCTGTGAATCAGTTACCTCGAAAGCCATTCTTCGGGTACGATGGAATCTCCCAGATAATACTCCGACAATACGTGATATCCTTTCAGAATGCGAACCCGGGCATCCGCAACCAGGGCGTTTTCCAAAACTACCGGGCGGCTGTTTCCGGCCAGGCGAATGATATGGTAATCGACAGGTGCCTGAAAGGCGGCCCGGACATCTTCGAGCGTCCGAATTTTCTTTCCGTTTATTTGATGTACGATGGAATGGATGCAGTCCCTCAGATAAGTATTTATCGGATCAGGAAGGACCTTGCTGATGACGATGACTTCCGGCCGTTGGATGTAGATCTCCTTGTCGAGAAAAAGATTGTAGTGATACAGCAGGTTGGTATCGTTTGTCCGGATGGTATCGAGAAAGCCGCTGGAAAGCGGTTGAAATACCATGCCGCCGAAAACGACGAACCTCGGCCGAACATCATGGAGTCTCGAGAGCATCAGATACGGCCAGGGAAGGTTCAGCGGTATTGTAACCACCGATTCCCGGCCGTTTCGAAGTATTTTCAATCGGACGCGGTCGCCTTTGAACTTTCTTTCGACAACCTCCACCAGATCCACCCTGCGACCGTCCATTTCAACACTGCCATCGCTGAAAACAGGCAGCCCGTCGATGGATAGAAGAACATCGCCGATTCGCAGGATGCCCTCAGCCGAACCTGCGGTGATCACATGACTGACAACGACACCATAATCGCCGGCTTTGAGCCCTAAAGCCCGCCGATGGGCCTGATTGAGAAGCGGAAAGGTATAGATGCCCAAATCCACGTAGCGATCATAAGCGCCGTCTTTGATATCGGTCAAAAAACGCCGGATCACGGGCGTAGGAATCATGTATCCGACATTTTGTGCTATGTTTGCGGTATATCCTTGAAACGCCACCCCCACAACCAGTCTGCCTTGCAGGACGGGCCCGCCGCTGTTTCCCGGATTGATCGCCGCATCGATTTGGATGGCCAGGTGGCTGTCGGCGGACGAATGCGAATATACTTGATAATCGATACGGGATACCACCCCGCGGGTTACGGACAACTTGTCCCCGCCGATCGGGTAGCCCACGACGGAAACCGTGGAGTCGAGGGAAGGGACATTCCCAAAATCAAGGGGGACCAGGGTGTCGAAAAAGGAAGCGTCGAGGATTTCCAGGATGGACAAATCGCAGTCATGGGCGATAAACTTGACCCGCGCTTCATATTTTCCGGAATCCCCCTCTTTTTCCACTGCGATGAAACGGGCGTTGCTGGCAATGTGGGCGTTGGTGAGAATCCGATTGCCGGAAATAATGAAGCCGGTTCCCACCGAAGACATGATGTTCCCCGGATTCCAGGGAAGCGCGTAATCAGGAAGCTGCGCGACAACAGTGATTTTCACCACACTTTTTTCAAGCCGTTCATCCGGATTCACATCAATTGGCGGCCGTGCTGCGGCGGAGCCGATGTGAAGCCATAAAAAAACCAGGGGGATAAAAAGGAAAGGGAATTTCAACCGAATTTTTTTCATCTTGTCCTTTTTTCGGAAGCCATATGGAGCGAGCCATGCTCTGAAGAAATTCGTACGGCAAGATAAATGGCTGTATTATTCAGTAAGTTACTTCTTTTATATTTGCAAGAATCTTTCGCATTTCCGGTTTTTACCGTTATGCCGAATAAAATGGCGATAAAAATTTAACCCAGTGAATAAATGGTAAATTTCATTTAAAAATGACGATGACCAAAGTCGTTTTTTAAATCGAATCGGTGATATCCCAAGAAATTTGTCAAGATAATATTTATCATTTATAATAGGTTACATAATAGGTTACAAAAAATTTAAAGCGGCTGGCAACCCAGAAGTCAACCAAAACAGGCCGATGGTCTTTATTTTTTTCCGAAAGAGGTTCATTATATCGCTCTGGTTATGGGAGAGCATTTTGAAATTCAGTGAATTGGTAAGACTGCTTGATGCACACGGATTTAGACTTGTTAAGGAGAAAGGTTCAATCCGCTACTATATCGCCTTGATAGGAGCATGGGGCAGCCGGAAAGCACGTCTACTTCGTCGTTCGAAACAATAGGAGGATGGGCGATGAAGAAGCGGTATATGGGAGTGGATCTGCATCGGAACTGTTTCACGGTCTACACACGGCAGGAGGATGGAAGCGGGGAAAGTTTGGAGTGGTCGATACGGAGTCTGACGGCGTTTGCCAAGACGGTTCAGGCGAGCGACGAGGTGGCGGTGGAGGCCACGGGGAACGTGCGGATGTTTTGTGCGGCTTTGAAGGATCGTAGAAATAAAATAGGGACGTCCTTAAATAATTAAATAACATTGATTGAGAGTGTATAAGTTTGATTACTTAAGGACGTCCCTATAAACTATAAATGTGATGTCGGTTGCGGCACAGGTCGCCACGCCATTGAACTGGCGAAACGGGGCTATGCCATGACGGGATTGGATCTGTCTTCGGAAATGCTCTCCAGAGCTGCAGCTGCAGCCGAGGCCGAGAATGTACATGTTGAATGGGTTCGTTCGAACGCGACCCAATTCAGATTCCCAGAAAGGTACGATGCTGCAGTCTGTCTGTGCGAAGGAGCTTTCGGACTTCTTGGACAAAGTGATGATCCGATCGATCCCGTTGTCCATTTTGTGCAATGTCTCCCGAAGCCTGAAGCCACAGGAAAAGGCTGTGTTCACTGTTCTTAACGGGGCAGCCATGCTCCGCAAATATCAGAATAAGGACGTGGCGGAGGGACGTTTTGATCCCCTCACCATGGTTGAGTTGTCGGAGTACCCACCGCAAGAAGGACTGCCTGCGGTTGCGGTTCGAGAGCGAGCTTTCGTCCCAACGGAGCTACTTCTGCTCTTCCGCCTCGCGGGTATGTCGGTGCTCAACATGTGGGGCGGAACCGCAGGGAACCGGGGAAGAAGACCCCTCGATCTGGACGAGATCGAGATCATGATCGTGGCACGCAAGACTGCCGAACCATTGGATACTGCAGGCAAGGCGGGCAAGCCGCGTGCCTGAGACACACGTTCGGTACGCCTCCCGCGGATTTGGTGAACAAGAGTGGTTTCGATAATTTAAAATTGATTCTGCACCCTGCCATCGGACATCTCCACCCCCATTTCATCTTCCGGTTAATACCCTGCCTATTACGGAGAATGTTTTGCGCTGCAAGAGAGTATTTGACATCCCCGGCGTGCGTTCGATATACTCGCAATCTTGGCAAACCATAACATGCAGCATCATCTCGGGCAAAGGAGGGTTGATATGGGAAAAGGCGATATACGCACCAAAAGAGGAAAAACCTGGAAGGGAACGACCGGCAAATCCAGGCCCAAAAAGAAAAAGGAAAAAAAGGAGGGCGGGCAGGGGTGAGCGTGCCCGGCTTCTCAAAGAAAGTCCATGGCTGAGCATATCGTTGAACGGAAGATCATGTGGGGTGATCTGGACGCGCTGGGGATCGTCTATTATCCGCGTTACTACGAGTGGATCGATGCGTGCGGTCACCACTATTTCAGAAAACTGGGGCTGGATGTCATGAGCCTTTTGCGTGAGCAAAAAATAATTTTCGCCCTGGCCGAGACTTCCTGCAAATACTTCAATCCGGGAAGATACGGCCAGATGATCCGGATCGCGACCCGCATGGATGCCCTGTCGAGAAAGACATTTGTTTTAAGACACTCGGTTTGTTGCTCGAAAACCCGTCAAAAGATGGTTGAAGGTCAGGAAAAACGGATCTGTATGGATGTTTCGAATCCTGCCAAATACGCTGCGGTTCATATTCCGAAACAGATATTCGAGATTCTGAAATCCGCTGACTCCATAATCCCGGCGGAGTTCAAACAAAAAAACATTCATGGAGGGCTTAAATGAATTTCAGCCGACCATTGACCACCGTTTCGGTAAACGGAGCCAAGGAATTGATGCGGGTGGCCCTGGGAGAAGCAAAGGCCGATCTGGTTATTAAAAATGTCAGGATTCTCAACGTCTATACGGGTGAGTTTCTGGATCGATGCGCAATCGCCGTTAAAGGGGAAAAGATCGCTTATGTCGGCGACCATACGAACCACATGCTCGGCCCGGAAACCATCGTCATCGATGCGGAAGGAAAAACGGCGATTCCGGGACTGATCGACGGCCATACCCACATGTCTGCGGTATTCGGTGTAAGCGATTTTATTTCATACGCCGTAAAAAGCGGTACGACGACGGTCATTACGGAGACCATGGAGCCTTTTCCGGTCATGGGGCTCGAGGGGGTCGAGGAATTGATGGTCTCTTTTGAAAATCAGCCCGTAAAATTTTTTGGAACGGCTCCGGCCATGCTGTCCACCAGTCGTTCTATTACGGGAATACCGCCGGATGCCTTAAAAAAGCTCCTGCAGCGCGATGACATCGTCGGTCTCGGGGAATCTTACTGGCAGGCCGTTCTTCAGCAGCCGGATCTCATGATTCCCCTGTTCAATGAAACGCTGCAGGCCGGAAAGACGCTGGAAGGGCACTCCGCAGGGGCGAGAGGAAACAAACTCTCTGCTTACGTGGCTGCGGGGATATCCTCCTGTCATGAGCCGATTACGGCTGCAGAAGCAATCGAGCGGTTAAGGCTGGGTCTGTATGTCATGATCCGGGAAGGCAGCGTTCGAAGGGATCTGGAAGCCATTGCGCAGATGCGTTCCACCGGGATCGATTTCAGGCGGGCCATCCTGGTTACCGACGGCATCGATCCGGAAGACATCATAGAAAAAGGATATATGGACTATGTGGTCCAAAAAGCCATCCATTGCGGATTTGATCCGGTTTGCGCGGTCCGGATGGCGACACTCCATGTCGCCGAACATTTTCATCTCGACGGGCTTATCGGAGGGATCGCCCCGGGAAAATACGCGGATATCGTTTTGATACCCGACCCGGAGACAATTGAAGCGCAGTGCGTCATCAGCAGCGGAAAGCTCGTGTTACGCAATAGAGAGTTTCTATTTTCGCCGCGCAGTCATCCGTATCCAGAAAAATGTCGCAGGACTGTCCGGCTTTCCGGCCTACTGCAGCCGGGGGATTTTAAAATACCGGTTACAGACGGTGCCGGGACAAGGTCGGTACGGCTCATCAGCCTGATAACAGATCTGGTTACCAAAGAAGACATCCTTTCACTGCCGGTGGAAAAAGGCGAGATAAGAACCGACGTCGATCAGGATGTCCTTAAAATTGCGGCCGTCGACAGAACCCATACCCCGGGAAAGCTCTTTACGGCTTTTGTCAGGGGGTTCGGCCTCAAATTCGGCGCTATGGCCTCCAGTGCAGCCTGGGATACTTCGGATATCCTCGTGGTGGGAACCGATGACGCGGACATGGCACTTGCCGTCAACCGGATTTGGGAGATGCAGGGCGGCGCTGTGGTCTGCGCAAAGGGAAAAATCATGGCCGAGTTTCCGCTTCCGGTGTTCGGCTTTATGTCGGACGAACCCATGCCCGTGCTCTATGAAAAGACACGACGAATCAAAGAAGCGGCGATCCAGCTGGGAACATCCCTTGCAAACCCTCTGCTTACCTTAAACACCATGTCCGGGGCGGCCATCCCTTATATTCGAATATGCGAAGAGGGCCTGGTGAACTTGAAGAGCGGCCGAACCATCGGCCTTTTTGCCGACCGGTAGACCAGGACCGGAATTTCTCCTTTTTTCTATCTTGAGCATTCGAGGACCCCGTTTAAAACACGGAGAGAAAAACATGCTGATCGATCCTAAGCTGTTGGCCATCGTCGGATGTGGCATTGTCGTAGGCATCGGAGCCGCTTTCAGCGGTTTGGGAGGCGGCTTTTTGATGGTGCCCTTTCTTCTTTTTCTGGGTTATTCGTCACAAAAGGCTGTCGGAACCTCCTTTCTTGCCATCTTGATTCTCTCCGTATCCGCCCTTTTTGCCCACAACAAGCTGGCCAATGTGGATTATCGGACGGGCCTTTTGCTCGGCATAGGCGGCGTTGTCGGCGCACAGATCGGTGCGCGATTGGTAGAGGGGGTATCAACGGCGAATTTCAAGAAGATTTTTGCGGTCATTCTCCTGGGTCTGGCTGCCTATCTGTTCAAAAATTAGATCATATAGCCTCTTGTTCCGGTTCCTCTCGCACGCTTTTGGCCAGCAGATTTCCGATAAGGGCGCATTCGAGGCCGAAAGGAAAATAACCGGCATATCCAAGTACCGGCATTTCAAAAATCTTATACCGATCGACAAAAGGGATATGATACTGCCACTTCGCCAGGCTGTAGGTGTTCCACATTTCCCAGAAAAACCCGCAGCATAGAGCCGCCAGTGCGGCCGATACGACAAAGCGCCAATCCCCATGGCGAATCTCAGAAAAAACATGTTTTTCCTGCATGAGCACCTGCAATGAAACGATGATCAGAAAGGGAGACAGCCAGAGCAAAGGAAAAAGATAATCCGACCAGACCCCGATGCCGACAAGTCCTGCCGCCGAGATGCAGAGAATGCCCCATCCCAGGAGTTTCGGCCGGCCTGGGGAAAAGGGCAGAAAGCGACCGAACGCGGCGTTGATCCATCGGTGACCTGCCAGGTACTTGCGGGTGCTGAGAACAGCCGGCAGCACGGTGGAAAATGGAAGTGTGGCAGAACAGAAATATTCCCATGACGGGTAGGCGACGCCCGTATACTGCCAGTTTTGAACAAACCGGTTCAGATATTCGAAGAACCACCAAAAAACGGCGCTCACGGGGAAAAGCAGAAGAAAAAATTTGGGGCGGTCGATCATCATGCACCGTCCGGTTTTTTTGTACGTCAGAGCATTTACAACCAGAATATAAGAAAGCCACAGGGGGGTGAACGTATGACGCTGAAACGGCGTGAACCAGTCGAACCGGGTCCATGCCAGGATCCACGACACCGCGGCGGCAAGAATTCCCAATGCCCCCCACCACGGGAAGGGTTCCAGGCGGCTTTTTACAGGCTGTAGCGATGCAACGGCGCGTATGGACCTTATTGCCATGGGCAGGGTGACGGACAAGATGAGCGCCGCATAGCATGAAAAGGCGAACCACGAAAAAGGCGCATGGCGGACGTACATGCTTTTCGGAGGAAATTCCAGGTATCGGGCAATCGGATAGCCGGCTGCCCAGACGCCGACCATCGGCAATCCGAGGAGCATCGACGAAAGCACGATGAATTTGAATGCAGTTTTTTTCATGATCGGTTGAATGGGCGCATAGAAAGAAGAGAAAAATATCAACTTAAGACAGCCGGACATCCCCGTAAGATCAATTTTTTCGAAGATCTCAACTGTTAAAGCATACCAGTTTGAAAAATATTTGTCCAACTGATTGAACTTTTAGAATTATCTTGATATGTGGGCCGATAGATCGATGTCGCCGATCAAATCCCGATATCATTTATATGGAGAAAATACGGATGACCCATAAATACTGGCTGATGAAAACCGATCCGGATGTATTTTCCATTGAAGATTTGAAAAGCAGTCCGGATCAGGCGACGCACTGGGACGGCGTGAGAAATTATCAGGCGCGAAATTTCATGCGCGACGACATGCGGGCCGGCGATCGCGTTCTCTTTTACCACAGCCGGACGGATCCGGCCGTTGTCGGCACGGCCAGGGTCATCCGATCCGGTTATCCGGATGACACGGCCTGGGATCCTTTCTCAAAATACTATGACCCGAAAAGCGTTCCGGAAAAACCGATCTGGTATATGGTCGATATTCGGCTTGAAAAGGTGTTCACTCGTCCAATCCCTCTGGCCGGGATAAGGGGAACACCGGGCCTTGAAAATATGATGTTGCTTCGAAAGGGGGTTCGCCTTTCGGTGCAGCCGGTGACAGGGGAAGAATTTGAAATAATTCTGGGTTTGTCGAAAAAGAAGGCGCCAAAAAAGTAAATGGCCCGGCAGTTCGGCTGGAGAAAATCGCCATGCTTTCCGACGCTATCGTTATCTTTTATAGCTCCGCATTTCTGACCCTTGTTGCGACCGCAACGGTCGTTCAAAGGGTTTTTTTCAAAAGCGATGATCCAGCGGGCAGGGCACACCGGCTCCGACATTGGGTAATACCGTGCCTGGCGGTTCTGCTGTTTGCCGGAGGATTCTGGGGGGCGCAGCGATCCGGACGGAGTGCCGATGTACAGCAGCGAAAAGAGTTGCTGGTTCATGCCATGGCAATCGCCCGCACGATCAACCCGGAGCGGGTGAAGGCGCTGTCGTTTACGGCGGCGGATAAAGACAGGCCCGAGTTCAGGCGCCTGCGCGCCCAGATGACGGCTTATGCCGAAGCAATGGGTCTGCGCAGCCAATACAGCATGGTCTTGCGCGACGGAAAGATCGTTTTTGGCCCGGAGAGCCTCGCCGAAGACGACCCCTTCGCCTCGCCCCCGGGAACGGTATATGAACGACCGGGACCGAAGGACTATGAAATTTTCCAGACCGGCCTTCCGATGACACAGGGGCCGGCGACGGATGAATATGGGACTTTTATCACGGCGCAAGCTCCGGTGCTCGACCCGCATACGGGAGACGTGCTGCTGGTGATCGGAATTGATATCGAGGCCAAAGACTGGAAGGCTGCCGTCGATCGGGCGCGGTTGGTGCCGATCCTGTTCACGCTGACGCTGCTGGTGGTCCTGCTGGCGGGCAACGTTCTGATAGGATGGCGAAAGAGGCTTTCCGGCCGATGGCAAGAGAGATTTTTCTATACCGAGGCGGTCCTGTGCGCTGTCTTCGGACTGACTCTTTCCGCAGCCGCCGGTTGGATGGTCCATGACGCCGGGAGACAATTTCGGCAGGAATCCTTTTCCGCCCTGGCCCGGGCGCAGGCGGGAAGCGTCGTCGAATCGTTGCGCGGCTTGCGTTATCAACTGAGCGGCCTGGGCAGGTTTTTAGAATCCAGTCAACAGGTGGACCACGAAGAGTTTCGATCCTATGCCGGGCCACTCGCCCGCGAGAGTCTCGCTCTGGCGTGGGAATGGATTCCTGCCGTGACCGCTGAAGACCTGCCGCAGTTCGAAGTCCGGGCGCGGCAGGAGGGCCTTACGGATTTCGCCGCCTGGCAGCAAGATACGGCGAGCGGTCGCGTTCCTGCCGCCGGGCGAAGGGTCTATTACCCGGTGCTTTATGCCGAACCGCCGGCCGGAAACGAGCAGGTTTTCGGCCATGATCTCGGCTCTGAGTCGCTCCGCTTCTCCGCAGTCAAGGAAGCGGAGTACACCGGAATGGCCACCTGTACGGATCCTGTGACTCTTGTGGAGGAAACCGGTGAGCAGCAGGGCATACTCGTGGTTCGGCCGGTGTTTTACAAAAGCGTAAAGCCCTGGAGACTGCTGGGGTTCGTTGTAACCGTGTTGCGCCTCGATACGGTGGTTCGCCAGGCGATTGTGCCATTCGACAATCCGGAATCCGGTGTTTCTGCGGATTTGTTTCTTCTGGAGGCTGGCCGGCCGCCCCGATTACTGGCGGCCTCCTCATTAAACGAAGCAGGGCGGCATGACGCGGGAAAGGGTTTTCGGCATGCGGATTTCGCCGGTCTTTCCGTGACCCTTCCGCTTTTCATCTTCGGCAGGGCTTACGCTCTTGTCATCCGCCCGGAGCCGGCCTATCTGGCCGTGCACCCGCTGTGGAGCGGCTGGGCGACGGGTCTGGCCGGGTTGCTGCTGACTGTGGTACTAACGGCCTTCGTTGCGTTTTTCATTAACCGCCGGGCTTCCCTGGAGCGGCAGGTCCAAAACCGCACCATGGATCTGAGCCGAAGCGAAGAGCGGTTTCGGTCGGTCTTCGAGAAAAGCCCTGTCGGCATTGCCGTCGTAAACACGGTGAACCATCGCTTCGTTCAGGCGAACGACCATTTCTGCACCATGGTGGGATATTCGCCCGTCGAGCTTGACGATCTGATGTTCGAGGATGTTATCCATCCGGAAGACCGGAAAAGGGAACTGAATCTTTTTCGTGATTATCTCGATGGGAAGATCGACACATTCGAGCAAGAGGGGCGCTATTTACGGAAAGACGGGGAAATACGATGGCTGAACATGATCGGAGAAGTTATCCATGTGAATTCCGGAACGACCCCTCTGGCCGTTATAAACGTGACCGATATCAGCGGGCGGAAGCGGGCTGAGGAGGCTTTACAGGCGCTGTCGGCACGCCAGACCGCACTTTTGTCCGCTATTCCCGACATTATCATGGAAACGGACGTCAACAAGGTTTACACGTGGGCGAACCATGCCGGCTATGAGTTTTTCGGAGAAGATGTGATCGGTAAAACAGCCGATTTCTATTTCGAGGGGGTGCAGAACACATACGAAAAGGTACAGCCGCTTTTCAACGGCGAGGAGAATGTGATCTATCTGGAAAGCCTGCAGCGGCGCAGGGACGGCAAAAATCGGCTGCTCGCCTGGTGGTGCCGGGTGCTCAAAGACGAACAGGGGAATGTAACCGGTGCGCTTTCCTCTGCGCGGGATATCACCAGCCAGCGAGCAGTGGAGGAGCAGCTCCTCCAGGCGCAGAAGATGGAATCCGTGGGAAGACTGGCAGGCGGGGTGGCCCATGATTTTAATAACAAGCTCGGAGTGATTATCGGCTATGTGGAGATGGCCATGGATCAGATTGATTCCGCTTTGCCTCTCTATGACGATCTTCAGGAAATCCGCAGGGCCGCGCAGCGCTCCGCAGATCTTACCCGGCAACTGCTCGCCTTTGCGCGCAAGCAGACCGTGAGCCCTCGGGTGCTGGACCTGAACGAGGCAGTTTCGGGCATGCTTAAAATGCTGCAGAGGCTTATCGGCGAGAACATCGAAATTGTCTGGAAACCGGGGCCGGACCTGTGGACAGTCAAGATGGACCCGGCCCAGATCGACCAGATCCTGACCAATCTTTCGCTCAACGCCCGCGATGCCATTGACGGCGTGGGAAAACTGACCATTGAGACGGAAAACGTGCTTTGCGATGAAACCTTCTGCGAGGTCCATGCGGGTTTTATCCCCGGTGAATTTGTTCTTCTGGCGGTGAGCGATACGGGTGCGGGGATGAACAAGGAGGTTCTTGGACATCTTTTTGAGCCGTTTTTCACCACCAAGGAGGTGGGCAAGGGTACGGGTCTGGGTCTGGCCACCGTTTACGGAATCGTCAAGCAAAACAACGGGTTCATCAACGTGTACAGCGAACCGGATGAAGGAACGACCGTCAAGGTCTACCTGCCCCGGGTGCAGGCCTCACATGAAGCGGCTTTTTGTGCGGCAGTCGCAAAAGAGCCGGGTCGCCGAACCGAGACCGTGCTGCTGGTGGAAGACGAGGCTGCAATCCTGAATCTCGGCCGGTCGGCGCTGAAACGATATGGCTACACGGTGCTTGCGGCCGGAACACCGGGCGAGGCTCTGGTCCTGGCGCAGCGACACGAAGGCCCTATCCACCTGCTGATTACCGATGTGGTGATGCCGGAGATGAACGGCAAGGATCTGCAGGATAAGCTCACGGCCCTTCGGCCGGGAATCAAGGTCCTCTTCATATCCGGTTATACGGCCGATGTCATCGCCCGCCACGGCTTGCTCGAAGAAAACGTGAATTTCCTGCAAAAACCTTTTTCGGTCAACATCCTGGCCAGCAAAGTTCGTGAGGTGCTGGATCAGAAATAAGATCGTGTCATCCATAAAGCCGGTATTTTTGGTTCTATCGTAGGGGAGGGGTTTATCCCGCCTGAGGCGGACAGGCCCCTTGCTAAATTCACAATGATACCAATGGAGTCAGGGAAGGGACCAGCCCCCTACGGTTTCCCGGAAAATGTGCCGGTTTATGGATGGACACTAACTCCCATCGGGTAAAGCCGATGGCTTGAGGGTTCAATCTTGATCTCCTGAATCCTGGCCCCCTTTCTGAGAACCAATTGGGAGGAGAGCTTTTTATACTACCCGCCGATGGAGCACATTTGGGTGAAGATAGTTGCGGGACCATGGGGGTGCACACTATGCTCAAACGGTTTTTTCCCGACGGTTCTGAAAAAAATCTTCGCCAGTTCTTCATCGGAGCGGCCTTGCCTGAGCGGCCCTTTCAGATCTTCCTGATGATCCGACAGCAGGCAGGGCCTCAACTGACCGTCCGCCGTCAATCTCAGGCGATTGCACCTGGAGCAGAAATGACTGCTTAAGGCGCTGATAAACCCGATTTCTCCTGCCGCACCCTCCAATCTATACCTCTGGGCAGGGCCGTCATAGACCCGGTTTTCAACCGGAAGAAGCGGCCCCAGAGAGCTTAACCGGTTCCGGATCTCGGGAACGAGCATGGTATCGCCGACCGGATCCCTTGCGCTTCCGATGGGCATGTACTCGATAAAACGGATGTGAAAAGGGTGGGAAAAGGAGAGACTGGCGATGTCGACGAGCTCATCGTCATTTATTCCTTTAAGGGCAACGACATTGATCTTTATCGGGTGGATGCCGCTGCGGTGGGCCGCCTGAATCCCGCGCCACACGCTATCCAGTCTGTCCTCTCCGGTTATGTATCGAAATTTATTCGGGTTCAGTGTATCGAGGCTGATATTGAGTCTTCGGATTCCGGCGGAGAGGATTTTATCGACGGCACCGGCAAGAAATATGCCGTTTGTCGTCAGGGACACGTCGCAAAGCCCGTCTATGCGCACCAGTTCGCCGAGAAAGTCATACACCCCTTTTCGCAGCAGAGGTTCCCCACCTGTTATACGAATTTTCCTGATTCCCAATCCAACTCCCAGTTTCACAATTCGCAGTATTTCCTCGTATCGCAGGATCTCTTCGTGCGGCAGTTTTTTAATCAGCTTTTGCGGGACGCAGTAGATGCATGCCAGGTTGCAGCGATCCGTGATTGAAATGCGCATATAATCGAGATTTCGATTATATCGATCCACAAGCCTGCGAACGGGAGGGTTATGTATGTTCTGTGTCGGGTTTGAACGTATCGCCATTTTCGGAATTCTCTTTTCAGAATCAACAAGGTAAACTATCCTAATTTACTTATTATTTCCGGTCAATCTTTCTTTGCGTTTGGAACAAAAAGCATTCCCAGGCGCACCTTGCGTAGGAATTCAAATCCTGTTGTCATCGTCGGTTGTTTTTGTTAGTGGAGTGTGATCGTAAATAGCTTTGGCGCTCATAGGGCGTTTTGTTTTTGATTCAACCCTTTTTGACGGAGAAGCAATGGAAAAGGAGATTTTTTTATCCAATCTGAAAAAGTTTTTAAAATCGGTTATCTGTCACAGTCTCTTTGAGGAAGCATCCGATGCAGCCAAAATAGGGCTTGAAAGAGACATCGAAGAATTTATCAAGGAAAACGCCGAACAATATTCGATTCAGGAGTTAAGCGAAATTTTCGTTTCTTCACAGGCCGCTATCGGGTTGTTCATGGAATACCGCGATGCATCATTGCTGCTTTCTGAGGTAAATAACGAAAACAGGCGTTGTCGATCGGTGTGTGCCTGCGGCAGTGCGGCGGCGGAACCGCTATTGACCTTTAGCACGGATGAAGGCCGGCCGAGAGACTGGTTTGAACCGACCGTCGGCATGCTTTTCGTGTGGGTGCCGGGCGGAACCTTTCTGATGGGCAGCGGGGAATGGGATGAGCAAGGTCTGCCGGATGAAAAGCCGGCTCATGAGGTCCGACTGGATGGATTCTGGATCGGCAAATTTGCCGTGACGGTGGCGCAGTACATGAAATTTGTGCGGGAAACCGACAGCCACTACCCGCAGTGGCTGGAGAAGGAAAGCCAATACCATATTGTAACCGGTTCGGATGATTCATACAAGAAGCTTGGAAAGGCGTTGATCGGAGGAACCTATCCAATCGTCGGTGTTTCCTGGAACGATGCCATGGCCTATTCCGAATGGCTTTCCGAACATACCGGCTCCGCCTTTTTGCTGCCATCGGAGGCCGAGTGGGAGTATGCCGCTCGAAGCGGCGGAAAGCATGAGAAATATTCCGGCGGCTACCCGGTCGACAAAGTCGCTTGGTACTTCGAAAACAGCAGCGGTGTACCGCACCCGGTCGGAACGAAAGCCCCCAACGGACTCGGCATTTACAATATGTGCGGCAATGTTTCGGAGTGGTGCCTCGATCTATACAGCCGATTTGCTTACAGCACACAAAATTGCAACAATCCCGTCAATACGGTGGAAGGTTCGTGCCGGGTTGTCCGCGGAGGGAGCTATACTTACGGGGCCAGAGATGTTCGGTGCACAGACCGGAGCCATTTTGTACCCGAAGTCCGTACGAATGATTTGGGGTTCAGGCTGGTGATGAAAAAAAAGATGTGAAAGAACCCGTATTTCAAGCCGGTTCAAAGATAGTAGCGCTGTATGGCATCGCACAATCCATCGATGGTGTAAGTTTCAGCGGTGAGATGAACGGTAAACCCGAGTTGTTCGGCAGTTTCGGTCGTAATCGGGCCGATGCTTGCAATTGTGATACCCTCAAGAAGGTCCGGGAACCTGTTTTGAGGGAGGATCGCTTTGAAATTTTTGACCGTAGATGAACTGGTGAACGTAATCATATCGACGGTTTTTTGTTCGAGATGCCCTAAGAGAATATCGGCGTTTTCAGCCACGGCCTCGGTTTTGTATGCAGGGATCTCGTCGACGAAGGCTCCCATTTTTCTCAGCTCCACCGGAAGGACCGGTCTCGCCTCTGTCGCGCGCGGCAGCACTATCCTCTTCCCCTTGATGTTTTCCGCCTGAAACGCCTTTACAATCGACTCCGCCTGATAACTTTCGGGAATGATATCACTGGTAACGCCGAATGTCCGCAAACGTTTCTCAGTAGCCGGGCCGATCACTGCCGTTTTGATTCCACCGAGTGCCCGCGCATCCCTGCCGGACGCAAGAAGGCGGTCGAAAAAAAAGTCGACGCCGTTTGCGCTGGTGAAGATCAGCCAATCATATCCGGAAAGCCTGTCGATCGCTTTATCCAGCGGTTCCGTGTCTTCGGGGGGAACTATTTTTATGGTCGGGGCTTCGAAGCACTCTGCACCCAAATCGGACAGCAGTCGGACCAGATCGCTGGCCTGGTCCCTGGCGCGCGTGACCACGATCCGTCTGCCCAGCAAGGGACGGGTTTCGAACCATGCGAGCGTGTCTGCAAGTTCAACCACCTTTCCTACCACAATGACGGCCGGAGCAGACAGACCGGCTTTTTTAACGGCTTCGGTGATGGTCTCGAGGGTTCCCTTAACGGTCATCTGCTTCGGTGTGGTACCCCAGCGCACGAGAGCCACCGGTGTGCTCGGCGGCATTCCGCAGTCGATCAAACGCCTCGTGATGTGCTCCAGATTTTTAACGCCCATGAGGAAAACGATCGTGCCGATACCCTCCGCGATCGACTTCCAGTGGATGCTCGATGCCTTCTTTGTGGGATCTTCGTGTCCGGTAACAAAGGCGACGGTGGAGGTAAATTTGCGATGGGTCAAAGGAATTCCTGCATATGTCGGTGCGGCAATGGCGGATGTGATCCCCGGAACCACCTCAAACGGGATATTTTCTTCAACGAGGGCCTCGGCCTCTTCCCCTCCCCGTCCGAAAATAAAGGGATCGCCGCCTTTCAAACGGATCACCGTCAAACCGGCTTTGGCTTTTTGTATGATCAGAGAGTTGATTTCATTTTGGGGCAGGGTATGATCGCCGCCTGTTTTCCCCACGTAGATCAATTCCGCTTTTTTGGGGGCATGCGTCAAAAGTTCCGGTGATGCCAGGTAGTCGTAAATGAGCACGTCGGCCCGACGTATGCATTCCACTCCTTTGACGGTGATCAGGCCGGGATCACCGGGGCCGGCGCCCACAAGATATACTTTTCCGTTGTTGTTTTTCATAGCAGATAGTTCCAATATACCCGGTTTTCTGCAGCAACTGCCGACATGGAAGCTGCTTCGATATCTAACGGTGATGTCATTTCCCTTCGGCCGTATTCTGATAGATATCCGCAAGAATTTTATCGGCGCCCATGGACAGAAGGCGTTCGGCGAGCTTGATTCCGATGGATTCAGGCGAGCTCTTCGGACCTGTAAGGGTCTCCTGTAAGATTTGCGTTCCTTCGATATTCGATACAAGACCGGTTAACACGAACCCGCTTTGGTCGAGTCTGCCGTAGGCCGCGACAGGCACCTGACATCCGCCCCCCAGGCGGGTTAAAAACGCACGCTCACCGCTTACTACGGTTCGGGTCGGCGGATGTTCCAAAGTCGCGATCAGCCCGTGGACTTTTTCATCCGATGCCCGTATTTCTATGCAAAGAGCGCCTTGGCCGACAGCGGGGATCATTTGATGCTCATCGAGATATTGCGTGATCCGATCCTCAAAATGAAGCCGCCGCACACCGGCAGCGGCCAGAACAATCGCATCCAGATTTTCGCTTTCGAGTTTCTTCAGCCGGGTATCCAGGTTGCCTCTTAAAGGCAATACAATGATGTCCGGTCTCAGATGGCGAATCTGGGCCGCACGCCGGAGGCTGGCCGTTCCGATGAGGGCGCCGGAAGGCAGTTCGAAGAGTGAAAGGCCGTTTTTTGAAATCAACACATCTTTTGGTGTTTCCCGTTCCGGGATCGCACCGATGCACAGTTCGGGCGGTATTTCAGACGGCATGTCTTTCATGCTGTGCACGGCCATGTCAATCCGTCCGTCCATGAGCGCTTCTTCTATTTCCTTGACAAAAAGGCCCTTGCCGCCGACTTTTGCGAGAGGAACGTCAAGAATTTTATCGCCTTTGGTTTTTATAGAAACCAGTTCGATGCGTGTGGCGGCATGGACGGTTTCCAGAGCGGATTTTACCCAATTGGCCTGCCAGAATGCAAGCTTGCTTCCGCGAGTTCCAATTTTTATCGGATTTGCCATCAGACACCACAGGTCGAGCAACTGGTCGCCGTACATCCTTTACACATCGAATCGGCGGCGCTCGATTTTGCCGTTTGTCCGCCCCTGGTCTTACTGACAAAACCGCAGGCGGACATCAACCGCTGAACCTTTTTTGTATCGCATACGGGGCAGCGTGGATCTTCCTTGCCGATGACAAGGTATTCAAAGTTTTTTTTGCATTTACTGCAATGGTATTCATAAATCGGCATATTCCATTCTCCTTATGAATATATTACCGTTCCAATATAATGGCGATGGTGCGTAAAATCAACGCGCCTTACATTCCTTTTCTTCAAAACAGGGGCATTCGGGAGTTGTTTAATGACGCTTACGTATCGATCTGTTCGATAATGCCGGCCGCGATGATCGGCAGCATGATTTCATGGTGACCGATCAGATTGAATCCCTCTCCCCCGCCGGCTGTGGGTCGATCGACAACGTTGACGGTGGGCCTGTACTGGCGGATAAAATCCATGTTGACGGTGGTGAAATTTTCCAGCCGATATCCCAAATTGCGCACCAGCGTGACGGCTTTCAAAAAAACTTCGGGAAGGATCACTGCTGATCCGACATTCAGGTAAACACCGCCTTCCAGGTCGGCAATGATGGATGCGAATATCCTAAAGTCCCTATGGCTGGCACTTCCTGCGGCACTCGGGTTAAAGTCCGGATGCAGGTGAATGATATCGGTTCCGATCGCTATATGGACGGTAACGGGCGTTCCCATGCGGTATCCGGTTGCAAGAATGCTTTGATCCCTATAGGGGAAATTTTCATCCGCGATGCATTGACCGACGGCTTCACCGAGCCCTATGGACATGTCGCCGGCTTTTCGAATAGCATCGCCCAAGAAAGCGCCTGTTTCCCTCGCCATACCGAAGGTGCCGTCTTTGAGTGAAGTCGCCACATCCTCCGAGGTACGGCCCGTTATCGCCAGCTCAAGATCGTGGATAATGCCCGCACCGTTCATGGCGACGGCACTGATGATGCCCCGTTCCATTAAATCAACCACGATAGGGTTCAGTCCGACTTTGATGACATGGGCGCCTATTCCCAGGATCACGCGCCGCTTGTTCTCATAGGCCGTGACAATTTTCGAAATAACCTTTTGGATGTCTCTTCCGGCCAAAATATTGGGAAGTCCGCTCAGAAAATCCTTGAATCGTGCACCTTTTTTCCATGCCTTGGCGAAATCAACGCAAGAGACTTTGCTGATCCGCCCGCGGAGCGGGTAGGTCGTCAGGCGACTCAGATCAATTGGGGTATAGGATATGGTCATTCAGTTTGTTCCCACAGGTGTTCTGCCGGCAAGTACAGGCTGATCTTTTTTATGGGCAGACTTTTAATTTCCCAGGGTTTCCGCCTTTAGCCGTTGAATTTTTTCGATGAACTCCGAAGAATCATGCCCGAGCCTGTCGGCCTGTTCAAACTCCTTGAGCGCATCGGCGAGCCGGCCTTCTTTCAAATACAAACGACCCAGGCGGTTTCTGAAAAGGCCGTTTTCGGGTGCGATCTCGACACTCTTTTTGCAGAATGTCAAGGCGATCTCGGGATTTTCGTTTTTAAGATCAAAAAGGGTTCCGAGTGCGGACAGGCCCGCTGCCTCGTTTGGATTCAGTTTCACGGCCTTTTTGTAGGCATTGATCGCTTCATCGATTAAATTTTCGGCGGCCAGGCAATCCCCGAGGCACCGAAAAGCATGAGCGGATTCCGGTCTGAGGTTTACCGCTCTTTCGAAAAAAGGCATAGCCGACTTGTAAGCCCCCTGTTCCAGATAGAGTTTTCCCGTTTCAAACACGATTTCAAAGAGACCATGGTTTATGCGGTCGGACTTCAAAAAATAGTCCAGGGCCTTTTCTTTATCACCCATCAGCAGATGGATGAGGCCGGCATTGTAAAAAGCCATGACTTCTTTCGGATCTATAGCGATGGCCGTTTCGAAACTTTTTAAGGCTTCCGGCAGTTCTCCGAGCTCGCCATAGCAGACTCCGAGGCTGTTGTAGACATTGATATTCAGAGGATCGAGCAGCAGGGCCTGTTTGAATTCTTCAACGGCTTTTGCCGTGTCGCCCGACTGGTAAAACTTGTCTCCGCTGATGTTCAAACTGACCGAGTCAAAACAGGCGATGCTGTTTGGTCCGAAAAAGGCCGCATGATCGAGCGCCTTGCGGGCGTTTTCAAAAATTTGCTTTATCTGATAGGTTGCCGTGGGGAATACGGCAATTCCCGCGGAAATCGTTTCGCTGCAAACTTGTTTGATGTGATTTTTCATCTTTTCAGCGATTTCGATGCAAAATGCCTCGGTCTTTTCCGTAAAACAACAGCAAAAGATTCCGGCTTCGATCTCGCCCCAGATCCCGTCCTGGTCCCTGCATTCCGAGGCGACGACCTTTGCAACGGCCGCGGCAGTTTCCGGCCATACGGAAATACAGGGCTCGTCCGGGTGTGGGAGATCGTCTATTCGAACCATCATAACGGCGAAAGATGCTGAGGCTTCAAGTTTCTTCTCCGCGTGCGCAAGAAAGTCCGAGCCGATGCGCATTTCAGGAAAGTCGGTTTTCAGGCGTTTTTCGATCGTGGTCGAATGTTCGGCAATTTCTCCTTCCCTTTTCGAATCGGTTCTGCAGGCGAGAAACTGCCGACCAGCGTTCCTTCCGTTAGAAATCGCTTTCTCGATTTTTGACATGGTGAGCCTCTTTGGATACTGCCCGGATGTTAGACAGGGTTGACAGGATTTACAGGGCATATGAAATACACACATACAGATATCCGGATGATCCTGTAAGTCCTGTCAGACAAAAATCAAATACACGGTTTACTCTTTTGGTTCCAGCAGGCGCGCAAGGGCTTCCACGATTATCTGAAGTTCATCGTTCTGTACGGTCCGCAGATCCATGACGAAAAAATCGCCTTCAATCCTTCCGATAACGGGCGGGCGATTCCGACGTAAGACCGATTCGATGGCATTGGCGCTCATTCCCTCAATCCGGACGCCGACGCATTTGCTGGGCAGATTGAGAAGTGGAAGAGCGCCCCCTCCAACCTTGGAGGACAGGTCCAGCAAGCGGATGTTGAGCCTTGCGTCATCAAAGTGCGCCAGTAAGTCTGCGAGCCGCTGCGCGTGTCTCTCGATGACGTCCCTGGAAAGCAACATCATCCGGAGGGTGGGGATGGCCTCAACGGCATACTGGGGATTCCGATAGAGCCGGAGTGTACTTTCCAGAGCCGCCAGCGTTAACTTGTCGATACGAAGCGCCCGGTTTGTGGGGTTTTTTTTTATTTTTTCCACCAATGCCTTTTTGCCGACGATAAGCCCGGCCTGGGGACCCCCCAGCAGTTTATCCCCGCTGAAGGTGACGATGTCCGCGCCGTCGGAGACCGATTCCTGGATCGTAGGCTCCTTTGCCAAACCGTATTTTGAAAAATCGATAAGCGTTCCGCTTCCGAGATCTTCCATGACTGGAATCTGGTGCTCTTCACCGAGCGCCACCAGTTCCTTAAGGGAGATCTCGGCAGAAAATCCCACAATGCTGTAATTGCTTTTATGAACTTTTAGAAAAAGTGCGGTGTCTTCTTCGACGGCGTTTCGATAGTCCCGAAGATGGGTTCGGTTGGTGGCTCCGACTTCCTTTAAAAACGCCCCGCTTTTTTCCATTACATCGGGGATCCGGAAAGACCCGCCGATCTCCACCAATTCGCCCCTCGATACGATGACTTTTTTTCCCTTGGCTATGGTTTCAAGGCAAAGAAGAACCGCACCGGCATTATTGTTTACCACCATGGCGGATTCGGCGCCGGTCAATTCACAGAGAAGATCCTCCACACAGGCGTACCTGCTGCCGCGTTTTCCCGCTGCCAGGTCAAATTCCAGGTTGGAATAACGGGCGGCGATGTTCAAAAGGTTTTCCACCGCTTCTTTCGCCAGCAGCGAACGCCCCAGATTTGTATGTACCACCACGCCGGTGGCATTGATGACGCGGCCCAGGTTCATGGCCATGGCCGTCTGTACATGATCTTTGACCCGTTCCATGATAGAGGCCGGAGAAAAGGCATGTTCGATAAACGGCCCTTCAGCGTGGAGGATTTTTTTTCTGATTTCTTCGACAGCCCCACGGATTGAGCGGACCAGCACTGTTTTCGGAACGGTTTCATAAAACAGATCGTCTTTTGTATATTCGAGCATTCGGTCGACACCGGGGAGCTTTCGCAGAAGATTCTGACGAGTTTGATCGATATCCATTGCCGTCCGTTTCGAGCCCAACCTTAAACGGTTTTGATAACAGAGTTTCGCATTTTGGTAGACCACCCCGCAAGTTGCAAGGGTGCACCCTTCAGGGTTACCTTCTTTTGCATGGAGGAGCCTGCTGCTGTTAAATCGGATTTTCTGTGAACCTTTGATCCTGTTTTGGATCCGTATAACATTCAAAACTAAATTATTTCAATAATTTTATTGGCCATGTCGCATCTTCTCGATAAATAGGGGCGCGCTGTGCAGGGTTTAGCTGACCGGATTCCGGCTTTCGCCGGAATGAGGGGCGCTTGTATCTCGTGTTCTCTCCGGCAAAAGCCGGAATCCAGAAGACTTGCCCAAACGTATTGAGATGTTACGTCATGTCCGCTGTCGGAAGGAAAATGTTCTTTATAGACAGCTTGTTTTGCTGTATGGGAGGAGCATAAATTCGTAACTTCGACTGGAACACCAAAGTGATCTATTCGAAGTTGATTTGTGCCGGTTCTATCGGGAGGGGTATGGCTTCTTCAGAAATTATGATGATCGTCAATCCGAATGCCGGAAACGGTTCTACCGGATCGAAATGGCCCTGGGTGAAGGAGATTGCAAAATCCCGGCTGGGTTCTTTTCGATACGTTATGACCGAAGGTCCGGGCCATGCGGAACGGTTGGCGGAGCATGCAGTCAAAAAAGGCGCGGGGATCATTGTTTGTGTCGGAGGCGACGGGACCCTCAACGAAATCATAAACGGCTTGATGGCGGTTTACAGGCAAGCTCCCAATGTGGTTTTGGGGGTGATACCGGACGGCACCGGCTGCGATTTCGTCCGGACGGTCTCTATCCCCAGGAACATCGAAAAGGCGATTGATGTCGTGTCGCGCCGCAGAACGAAGGCGGTAGATATAGGCAGGATTTTTTTCAAAGACAACCGCGGCCGTGACTGCTTTCGCTATTTTCACAATATTACCAGTTTCGGTCTCGGCGGGGAGGTGGATGAACGGGTGAACCGTACCACCAAGGCATTCGGTCCGTTTCTGTCCTTTATCTGGGCGACTCTTATTTCCATTTTTCTGTACGGAAAGAAAAAGGTGCGTCTTACAATAGACGGGGAAACCGAAAAGATTTTTTCGATCTGGAATGTCGCAGTCGCAAACGGGCAGTATCACGGAGGCGGAATGCGGGTAGCGCCGGATGCGTCGGTGGAGGATGGGTTGTTTGATATTACGGTTATCGGAGACTTCAGCCGACCGGAAGTTTTCTATAACCTTCCCAAGCTTTACAACGGAAAAATTAACACCCTGAAAAAAGTGGTTTCGTTTACCGGAAAACATGTGACGGCTGTTTCGGATCAACGCGTGCTGTTGGATGTGGACGGTGAGCAGCCGGGGATGCTGCCGGCCGTCCTCGATGTAATCCCCGGCGCCTTAACCGTGATATCGGATTTTCAGCCGTAGCGTCTCTCAATGGCATCGCCCCCCTGTACAAGGGCTTCGAGTTCCGCAGAAAGAGGATTCCGGCATTGAAAAGATCAAAAGACTATATCATTTTCGCCTTGGACGTCTCCTCAACGAGGGAGGCTGCGCGTTATATCGAACTTCTTTCCGAAGATGTGGGCATGTTCAAAGTGGGGCTGGAACTGTTCATTCGATCAGGTCCTGAAATTATTCGAATCATCAAGGCGTCAAGTCCGGTGGACGTGTTTCTCGATTTAAAACTGTATGACATACCGGCGACGGTTTCTCGTGTGGTGGAAGTGATCGAAGACTTTGGCGTCCGGTTTATCACGGCGCACTGCGGAGAATCTCAGGAGATGCTTGAGGCCGCCGTACGGACCGGAAGGGGGAAGGTCTCTATATTGGGAGTAACCGTTTTGACCAGCATCTCCGGTGAAAACATTCGGGAAGCCGGGTTTAGAGACGAATTTTTTTCCGATGTCTCCAGGCTTGTTTTAAAACGGGCGGCGGCGGCCAAAGCGGCCGGCTGTGCGGGTGTTGTCTGCTCAGGCCGTGAAGTCAGAACGATAAAAGATGCGTTTGGTCAAGGCTTTGTTGCCGTTACGCCGGGGATACGACCGATCTGGAATCGAAGCGGTCAAGGCGATCAAAAACGCATCACAACTCCATTTCAGGCCATTCGAGATGGATCGGATTACATCGTGGTCGGAAGACCGATAAGGGATGCCGAAAACCCTCGAACGGCGGCGATCCGTATTGCCGAGGAGGTTGAATCCGCCCTACACTAAAAGCTATTTCAAAACCTCGTCTGAAGCCCGATGGCTGCGTTGCAGATTTCCTCAAAATGCTCCCAACCTACCGTGTATGCTCCGCCTTTTCGTCAACCTGCGCCTTGCCCTCCAACCGGATCCAAGGTTTTGAAACAGCCTCTAAACTTTTGTCGATCTCCGGGATAGCTTTTGAAAGGAGCCTGCCCAGGCGCCGGTTAAAAGAACTGTGCGATTCTCAATAACGCGGCCGCGAGAATCACCGTCCCCAGCACAAGGGCGACAATCAAATGTTCGGTATCGAATCCCTTCACTGCAACAGTCCGACCGATGGGTTGAATGGGCAGCCTTGAACACTGGCTTCCTTAGGAACGAGGCCTGTTAAAGGGTCAATCGGCATCGAGCCCAAAAGTGGAATGAAGCACCCGTACCGCAAGTTCCGTATATTTTTCTTCTATCGCGCAGGAAATGCGGATTTCCGATGTAGTGATCATTAAGATGTTGATGTTTTCGTCAGCCAGTGCCGTGAACATTTTCGCCGCTACGCCCGCATGATTTTTCATGCCGACACCGATGACGGACACTTTGGCGATATTCTGGTCTCCCAGAACTTCTTCGGCACGGATCTCTTCGGAAACCTGTTTTTCGATCTCCATCGCTTGTTTGAAGCTGAGCCTCGGGACTGTAAAGGACAGATCGGTTTTTCTCCCGGCGCGGGTGTTTTGAATGATCATATCGACAATGATTCCGGCATCTGCGATGGGTGTAAAGATCTTGGCGGCGACTCCCGGCTGATCCGGAACCTTTCGAAGGGTAATTCGAGCCACATCCTTGCTGTGGGTGACGGCGGTTACGACCAGACTTTCCATGCCGGAATCCTCATGCACAACCATGGTTCCTTCCTCCTTATTGAATGATGACCGAACGTGTATGGGGACATTGTACTTTTTTGCGAACGCAACGGATCGAATCTGCAGCACCTTTGCTCCCAGGCTGGCCATGTTAAGCATTTCGTCATAGGAGATGATCTTGATTTTTCTCGCTTTCGCACAGATATTCGGATCCGCGGTATAAATACCGTCCACATCCGTATAGATTTCACATATGTCTGCGTGTATGGCGGCGGCGATAGCCACTGCCGAGGTATCTGACCCGCCGCGTCCGAGGGTGGTGATATTTCCGTTGGGATCACACCCCTGATAGCCTGCGACGACGACGATTTTTCGCTCTTTTACCGCCCGCATGATTCTGTCGGCATCGATATTGACAATTCGCGCATTGCCGAAATCGCAATCCGTCCGAACCTCGACTTGATGCCCCAGAAGGGACTGGGCCGGATAATGCATCGAAACAAGCGTGATGGCCAGCAGGGCGGAGGTGGTCTGTTCTCCGGTTGCAAGCAAGACGTCGAGTTCCCGCTTTTCAGGCGAATCCGCCAACTGGGTGGCCATATGGATCAACCCGTCCGTGACGCCCGCCATCGCCGAGAGGATCACCACGACATCGTCGCCTTGATCATAGGTTCTGGCAACCCGTTTTGCCACATTACGGATGCGTTCGATATTCGCCACGGATGTTCCCCCGTATTTTTGTACGATTAACGCCATATAGTCTCCTTCATGTTTGATCCGTCAAAAGGAATTGTTCGACGACGTTTACCAATCGGACCCCTTCCTGTCCATACCCCTTGACACGTATTTTTCGCCTTTCATCATCTACTATGCTGAAATACAGTTGTAAATATTCGCCGGAAAAATCCCGGGGGAGCCTTTCCGCCCATTCAACGGCGATGATGCCGCTTGCTTCGAGAACCTCGAAAAGACCTGTCTCTTCCAGTTCGTCGACGGCCTCGATTCGGTAAAGATCGATATGATAGAGCTTCAATCTTCCCGGGTATTCATTGATGATCGTATAGGAAGGGCTGGTTACCCTATAGCGCTCTGGAACATCGAGGCCCGCTGCGAGCCCTTGAATAAAAGCCGTCTTTCCGCTTCCGAGATCTCCGATCAGCGCGATCCGGAAATCACCGTGCAGCAAAGAGCCTATTTTTTGCCCCAATGCGCGCGTTTTTTCAAGAGAATTTGTTTGAATCAGCGTTTCTTTGCAGATCATGAAAAGGAAGAGGTGACGGCATAATCGGTTGACCGTCGATCCAGAAGTTTTTTCATCTGTTTGGGAAGGACTCCCATGACGTCGGAAGCGAGATAACCAAAAGGTCCGAAGGTTTTTTCCAAAGCGTCCGCAGATGCCCCGTGCAGAAAAACACCGGCATGAACGGCGGCTTCGGGGGACAATCCTTGGCTGATTAGCCCTGCGATTATGCCGGTTAAAACGTCTCCCATACCCCCGGATGCCATACCCGGATTTCCTGTCGGATTTACGTAAATGCGGCCGTCCGGGTGAGCGATGACGGTCCTTGCCCCTTTCAGGACGATATGGACCCCGCAGTCTGTCGCAAAGTACCGTGCGCTGGCTATCCGGTCTTTCTGCACTTCTGCCGGCGTTATTCCCAGTAGACGCGCCATCTCTCCGGGGTGCGGCGTCAACACGGCCGATGCTTTCAGGCTTTTAAGCAGGTGATTGTTTCCGGCAAGGCAGTTAATGGCGTCCGCGTCGATTACCATCGGTAGTGTGGTTTCCCGGATTACCCGGTGTACAAGCTGGATTGTGGACTCGGCCGTACCGATGCCCGGGCCGATCGAGAGGCATTTCTTTCCGGGCAGCAGGTTCAAAAGTTGCGATAAGCCGGATTCGTGCAGCACCCCATTTTCTGTTTCGGGAAGCGCAACAGTCATGACCTCCAGCGCCCGCGCCTCAAAAACAGGATGCAGGTTCTTTGGAACGCAAAGGGTGACCAGACCGGCACCGGCGCGCATGGCCGCCATGGCCGTCATGGCTGCTGCGCCGGATTTTCCGGGGGCCCCCGCGATCACAAGCATGTGGCCTGTTTGGCCCTTGTGCGTTTCAGGCGCCCTGGGATTAAAATAGGAACGAACGATATCGGGGGTGAGCAGAAACTGCCTTGGACCGACCCTGTCGGCAATATGAGCCGGAATGCCGATGTCGATGATGTCGAGAGCGCCGCAATAGGAAGCACCGGGGAAAAGAAACTGTCCCAGTTTTGGGAAGGCAAAGGTTGCCGTTGCCCGGGCACGGATACATGCGCCGCAGGGCTGCCCGGTGTCTGAGTTAAGGCCCGACGGAATATCCACCGCGAAAACCGGTTTATTTAAACGGTTAATGAACTCTATGACATATCTGAAATACTCATTTACATCCGATTGAAGACCGGTACCGAGGATGGCATCTACAAAGACATGCCGGTGACGCAGAGAGGTTTCATGAACAAAAAAAGCGCCTCGATCCGGCAGTTCGAACAACGGGATGCCCAGCGGCTCGAGCAGTTTCAGGTTTGCTGCCGCATCTCCTTCGACCCTATCGGCTTGTGTCAGCAGGTAGACGGTGACATCGATTCCCTTTTGAGCTATGCAGCGGGCGATGACAAAACCGTCTCCTCCGTTGTTGCCGCGTCCGGCGAGGATTGCAACCCGCTTTGCCTCGAGGCCGTTAAATCTCTTCAATAATGCTGTTGCTGCACCTCGACCCGCATTTTCCATCAGAACTCTTCCGGGAATACCAAAAGATTCGATAGTCTGCCGATCCATCTCCCGCATTTCAGTGGCAGTTACAAGAACCATCGATTACTCCAAATTTACCGGTTCGAGAGTAATAAAGAAAAAGGTTTTCCCGGGCCACCTGAACTCTGAAAACATCGGCTTTAGCCGACGGGTGTTGATTTAGAACCGGCGCGAATGATACCGCACACGTTGTCGCGGCATTCTGCTGCAAGCAGATCTAATAGTTCGCGGTTTTTCTCCTCCATTAAAAGGGCTTCATTTTTCGTGGTCCCGTGGTCATATCCGAACAGATGCAAGATACCGTGAACAAGAAGCTGCAAGAGGCGTTGTTCTGCCGAAATGCCCGCCGCTATTGCCTCCCGGATGGTGGTTTCCGTGGAAATTACCACATCCCCGAGCAGCCCTGGATTTATATCGGGAAATACACCCTCCCGCATGGGGAAAGCAATCACGTTCGTAGGACCTTTCCGCTTCAGATATTTCCGGTTTAACCGCGCAATCTGCCGATCATCAACGAAAACGATGGAAAGCTCTCCATCAGGAAGATCCAGCGCCTTTAACAGGACCTCCGCGATTTTTCGAACTTTTATCTTTGAAATCAAATACTTGTATTGATTGTTGTTGATCAGCACGCCCATCTTTTCTCTTTCCGTTGATCAAGGTGACGGTTTCGGCGTATTCGATGCGATGATGGTGAATCCCGTAAAGAATGGTATTGAAACTGTCGGCGATTTTATGAAGATCTTTCAGTGTCAGCTCGCAGTTGTCGAGCTGCCCGTCGGAAAAGACTTTGTTGATCAGGTTTTTCACCAGACTTTGAATCCTGGCGGGAGTCGGATTTTCCAGCGTTCTGGAAGCGGCCTCGACAACATCCGCCAGCATGACGAGACCAGCTTCACGGGTTTGAGGTTTTGGGCCGGGGTATCTGAAGTCATCAATATTGACGGCATCTTCGCCTTTTCTTTGTTTTGCCTTATCATAAAAATAACTGATAAGGCTGGTGCCGTGGTGCTGGCGGATGGTGTCTATAATCACCTGACCGAGTTTATGGGATTTTGCCGTTTCAACTCCCTGCTTGATATGAGCGATCAGGATCAGACTAGACATGGACGGCTCGAGTCGATCATGGCGGTTCACTCCGTCTGCCTGGTTTTCGATGAAGTACAGGGGCTGTTTGATTTTACCGATGTCGTGATAATAGCCGCAGACCTTGGCGAGAAGAGGATTTGCGTTGATCTGAGCCGCAGCCGCTTCTACCAGGGACCCGACAATAACCGAATGGTGGTAAGTCCCCGGGGCTTCCATCATGAGTTTTCGAAGAATCGGCTGGTCGAGGTTGGCAAGTTCAAGAAGCGTGATGTCTGTAGTGAAGCCGAAGGCCATTTCAACAAGCGGGGCGATACCGGCGGTGATGATCCCCGATACGATGCCGCCCAGAAAAGCAAAGGCCATATCCCATATGATCTGGAAGCCAGAAAATTCCCCGGCATAAATATTAATGGTCGTCGCAAGCATTGTTCCAAGCAGGCCGAGTTTTACTCCTGCCGTGATAAATACTTTTCGCTCACGGCATTTTTGAATCCAGTAAGCCGCCATCATGCCGGTTATAAGATAATAGATGAACACCTCAAGGCGGTTGTTAAAGATGATTCCCGTAATAACGGCGATTACCGCGGCGAAGGGGATAGCGATTTCCAGCCCTAGAAACAAACAAAGAACCATGGCCCCAGATGCTATGGGCAAGCCTAAGGCGATCGATGAAGGAAAAGCCGTAAAAGTGGTGTTCTGAGAAAAAGTTTCGGATATCTCGGCGGACACTTTGGCAAGGAGAAAGACGGCTACCAGAATACTGGCGATAAAAATCAGGTTCTTATCGCTGTCTTTGGGTTTTTCCTCCGACCCTTTAAGAAAAAGAAGGTACGTCATGGAAAGCATGCAGAGAATCAGCAGGGCAAAGCCGGCGCTGCGGGCCAGGGCCTGTTCGGTTTTTTTGTTGTTTTCCATGGCCTTTAATTTCAGCAACTGGACTTCGGTGACGATTTCTCCCTCGCGAAGGAGCATTTCGCCTTTTTTTATTCTGTAGAGGGTCGGTGTAATTTCCAATGCGGCCCGCTTTTTATCCTCCAGAGTTTCGCTCATATTCAGGGTGATGTTGGGCTGAATCAGGCGTTGAACGATGTCTACAATAAGGTTGACCAGATGGTGGTTCATTCCTTTAAGGGGCGCGTCTCCGAGGATCCGGGCCATGGTTTTTGCCTGATCGAGACCATAGAATCGTCTCAGCCCTTGAACAACCGCTTCCGTTTTGGTGGCAAGCGTTCTCAGGATGATACCTTTTTCGGCCTCTTTCAGAAGCAGCTCTTTGTTCGATACCACGCCGTTTTCGAGTATCGACGACAGAATCTGTACGATTTGATCGGCAATTGCGCTTGAAAATTTTTCGTTAATAAGAATTTTATAGGCGTTGTTATCCAGTCCGATACCCAATTTTTCTTCGAATTCCGACTTTTTTTGCCACACCTGCTTCAGGATCGCTTCTTCTTCATCATCATCAGGTTCTTTTTCCTGGGGTGGTGTGCGTGTCGGCTGCAAGGGGCCATGGGCGATCGATAGTGGATCCTGTATCCGCGGCTTTTCTATTTCGGAATCAAAAAGCACCCGAACTTCTTTAAAGGCTTCCTGGATGTTTTGGCTCAGTCTTGATGCGAGGCCCGTATCATGATCATATACCGTAAGTACTTCTTCGGCCGCCCGCTTTCGATTCAGCTCCGTGGCTTGCTTATCCTCGACAAAAAAATCTTTTGCCGCCTTGATGTTCTTTTCTGCAACATCGCCAAGCTGATAACTGTGCGTTCGTATGACCAGGTTCGGATACAGAATGATGGTAAAAAGGACGGTAACGCCGACGAGAAGAACCCAGCGGATATAGGGGGTGAATCCCTTTCGAGGATCAGAGAATTTGTCTTTTCCTTTTGTCGTTATCATACGGCTCACCGCAAACCATCTCTAAATCTACATTCCTATACCTTATTCGGTCATCCCGCCGCATTGCGGCGCATCGATTCGGATGCTTCCGTCGCACCCGTGCCGCTGTTCGGACTATGCACGTGATGTTTCAGCTCGTGTTCCTCGTATGCCTTGATAATGTCCTGAACGAGTCGATGCCTGACGACATCAGTTTTGGAAAAAAAAACGAATTTAATGTCTTCTATGGACTGCAGTATATTTTTCGCTTCAATAAGTCCGGACATTCTTCCGGCCGGCAAATCGATCTGGGTGATATCGCCGGTGATGACGGCTTTTGAATTGAACCCGATGCGTGTAAGAAACATCTTCATTTGTTCTGAAGTCGTGTTCTGGGCTTCATCCAGAATGATGAAGGAATCATTCAGCGTTCTTCCGCGCATAAAGGCCAGGGGGGCAACCTCAATCACCCCTTGCTGCATCAAGCCGGAGACCTTTTCAAAACGCATCATGTCGTGAAGCGCATCATACAGCGGCCTCAAATAGGGATCAACCTTTTCAGCAAGATCTCCGGGCAGGAATCCGAGCGCTTCTCCGGCTTCCACCGCAGGGCGTGTTAGAATGATTCGATTTGCGGTGCCCTTTGAAAGGGCTGCAACCGCCATCGCCATGGCGAGGTAGGTTTTACCGGTGCCGGCCGGGCCGATCCCAAAGACGATATCATAATTACGGATAGCATCGATATACGCCTTTTGGTTATGGCTTTTGGGAGTGATGGTCCGTTTCTTGGAAGTAATATAAACCGTATCGAGGAAAAGATCCCTGATTCGAATGCGGTCGTCTTTGCTGAGAAGACGAATGGCGTAATCGATATCGTTTTGATAAATAGGATAATTTTCAACCAGCAAGCCATAGAGCTGGCATAGAATATTTTGCGCGAGCTTCGAAGGGACCGTATCCCCTTTGATAACCACCGTGTTGCCTCTGGCATGGATCGAAACGTCGAGGGCGTCTCCAATCTTTTTCAGGTGCATATTGTGTTCGCCGAAAAGCTGTCTGGCAAGCTCAATATTTTCGAAAGTCAACCGTTCTTCCGTATTTTCCGAAACATCATCCATCAAGAAAACTTTCGTTTAGAATGTAAGGATCTAAGCAGTGCCCATCCACAACCCAGCACATTTTATGAGAAACCGTAGGGGAGAAGCTTGTCCGCCGCAGGCTGAATAAACCCCTCCCCTACAATAAAACCCAAAATACCGACTTTGTGAATTGCTTATTTTGAATCATAGCACGACCGGCAGTAAGAATGCAAGACGGTCCAAAACATATCGCCGGAAACCGAAAAATATCTTGTAAAACGACTCCATTTTATTCATAATTATTTGAAATTATATTTTATTATTATACATATCCAGATGAAAAATACCTTGACTCAACCTACCTCCTTTGTTAGTTTCATTTTTTAAGCGTACAGCAAAAAATGAAACGGAGACTACCCGGAAAGCAACTCGCATCCACACGAGGGGTTCCCGTCTGGGAAGGTGGGGATACAAATGAACCCATTAGATATTCTTATAATCGCTGTCGTCGGATTTTGCCTTATTCGAGGCATTTTTCGGGGTCTTATCAAGGAACTGTCTTCGATTATCGGCGTTCTGACCGGATTTTACGGGGCCTATACCTATTATCCCGAAGTGGCGACCCTTCTATCAAAATGGATATCGAATTCCGGTTTTCTGAATATTTTTAGCTTCATGATTCTTTTCCTCGGGATATTTTTCATTATCAGCATCCTGGGGGTCATCTTGAAGTATTTAATGAACATCGCCTTTCTGGGATGGTTCGACCGAATCTGCGGTGCCGGATTCGGATTCGTCAAGGGTGTGCTGATTGTTTCCGTGCTGGTCATGGTGTTTACTGCATTCCTTGAGAAAGGTGCGCCCGTCGTTAAAAACTCCCTTCTTGCACCCCGTGTCATGGTTCTTTCCGAAAATATGGTCAAAGTGGTTCCGGAATCGATGAAACAACAGTTTCTATCGAAGATAGAGGAACTTAAAAAGGTCTGGAATCAACGGTGATCCAGGGCCTCCCTGTCGGAAGCAAAGAATTTCTATGATAAAAGATGACCCGTTGCAGGACCTGAACATGGATGGTCTGGTGGAGTTGGTTGAAACGCTGAGAGGTGAAAGCGGCTGCCCCTGGGACAGGAAGCAGACACCTGTCTCTATCGCTTCCTACTTACTGGAAGAGACTTATGAGCTTGTCGACGCCGTTGGAAGGGGATCTCCCGACGATATCTGCGGAGAATTGGGGGACGTGCTGTTCCTTTTGGTATTTATCGCCGGGATTTTCCGGGAGCAGGGCAAATTCGATATCGGGGATGTGGTTCGACGAAACACACGAAAAATGGTTCGACGCCACCCCCACGTTTTTGGAGAATCGAAGGTTGCGGATGCAGAGGAGGTGACATCCCAGTGGCAGAAAATCAAACTTGACGAAAATCGGGGCAAAGAGAATTCGTCCGTTCTCGGTGGAGTCCCGGCTGCGCTGCCGGCTTTGCTGCGCGCTTACAGAATAATCGAACGGGTCGAAAAGAGCGGTTTTGGGTGGTCCGGAATTGCCGACGGCATCGGGGAGGCCGAAAAAATATGGGACCGATTCAAGACCGCCCTGAACGCAAATGAAAAACATTCCCTGGAGAAACTTTTGGGAAATTTTCTTTTTGTCCTTGTCTCCGTCGTCCGTACTTTGCCTCTCGACCCCGAACGCCTTCTTCACGATGCCGTGAAACGCTTTGAAAACAGTTTTAAGCTGATGGAGCGATCAATAGAGAAATCTGGAACAACGCTGACGGATATGCCATCGGATGAAAAGCAAAAATTTTGGCGTCAGACGGCTGTCAGCCCTTTTTCGCCGCATAGTGTTTCCGAATAAAAGCTTCGTGGCTCTCGAACGCGATCTCAGGCAGGGCGTTCTCTGTAAAGAAAGCCGCTTCCAATGCATCATCTCCTGGACAGAGGGTGCCGGTGTATGTCTTAACCAGGAATCCGATCATAAGGACCGTGTCGTATCGGTCGCTATCATTGCTGGTTACACCGAGTAATCGGTCGATTTCTCCTTTTAATCCTGTTTCTTCCTCAAGTTCTCGCAGCGCGGATTCTTCGGGAGTTTCGCCGAGTTCCATGAATCCGCCGGGAAGGCACCAAAATCCTATTTTAGGTTCAACGCTGCGTTTAACGAGCAAAATGCCGCCGCCATTGTCATCTACCACGAGACATGTTGCGGGAATCGGATTTTCATACAGTATCTGTCGGCAGTGCTCGCAATACAACCGGGCGCTGCCGTCTATGATTTTGGTGACCAATCGCCGACCGCAGTGGTGACAAAACCGCTTTTCCTTCATAAAAATAACCGCTGGATTCTTTCCTCATCCATTCAATCATCAAAATTGCCTTTAGGGCCTTTATTCGAAGAAATGGATGCGGTACGTTCCATTATTTTTTCAGGCGTCCAATGCGCCGGGTCCTCTATTTTCGATGCCTTGGGGCCTGGATCATATCCTCCGGTTTCGAGTATAGTTTCGATGGCGAGCGGTGCGCTGTTTTCGGCATTAAAGACGTCGACCATCATGTGATAGGCGAAATTTTCGACGCGTTTGGCCATGCGTTCCCGAATTTGCAAGGGCTGTCCGAGAAGTTTGTTTTCGAAAGGAAGGTTCAGCTTTTTATAATCTCCCGCTTTTAACCCTTGAGAAACACCATAAGCGACCATCGCTGCCCATGTTTCTTCAGTCATGCCCTCGTCTTTGATCTTGATAAAATTTCCCTTTTCATCGAGTTTCGCGTTTCCGAAATCGTTGACTTCCAGACCCCATGAAATCATTTGAAGAGCGGTGGCGACATTGGCCTTTGTGGTTCGAGTCTTTGCGGCAATGGCCCGCAATCTATCTGAACTGTTTCCGGAAGTTCCGTGCTGCGCTCCGGAGACCCGATATTTTTCCAGGGCCTGATGAATTTCGGCGGTGAGATCCACCTGTATGCCCTGATCGCTTTCTTCTATGCCATGGGTTGTGCCGTTGTTCAGGGCGATCCAGTCCGGAAAAATATCGTGTGCATTCAGTCCCTTGATGAGGAACAGGGCTTCGGCTACGGTGGAAAGTCCTGTTTTGCCCTTAATTTCTCCCACCTCGGTTTCCAGACCGGACCACTTCGGAACAAAGGGGTTGAGTGTGAGATTGGCCATCAAATTCTGGGGATCCGGCAGATGAGAGGCATCGATGGCAATTGAAGTAATGCCGGCTTCGAACAGAGTCGGAATTTCAATTCTGGCCTGTCCAATATCCTTTTCATTTTTTATTCCGTAATGGTCGGCATGAATGGCTACCGGGACGGTGATCTCCAGTTCGTTGCATAGAGCGTCTACTATTCTGGCGATGTTCCAGTAGTTTACGGCGCAGTAAGCGTTTGCTCCCCCTTCCGACTTGGCGATTTCGATGATCACTGCTGCCCTGGCTCTCTGAGCGGCTTGCAGAACTCCCCGAATGATAAAATAATTTCTGCCGTTTGCGGCCATGGCAATGGCTTTTCCTTTTGCCAGCATGGCGCGGTCAATGAATTTTCCGCTCACGATCAGCGCCTTTGAGTTTGGAAAGAGCTTGACGATGTTTGGCGGGCGCCCGATTTCCAGAGCCTTTTCGAACTCTTTCTCAGCGGTCATGTGTACCTCCTTTTCATTATTTGTCGATCGGATCTCATTTAAAATCGACAGGATTTCCTGGGAGCGTGGCGAAGGTGCATACAATTCTCCCCATCCCCTTTGAACCTGGAACAGCCCATCATAGGCGGTGTCGTGGAATGATCGCAACCGATGGGGAATATGCTGCTCATCCAGAATGGAGTGAATCAACTGGGACTCAAAAACGTTTTGAAGGACGGCAACTTTGACAAGCGTTGTTTCAGACCTTTCGTTCTCTTTCATCTCGTGCGTATATCAGATCAAACAAGGGTGATGGTCAGTGATTCCCGGCGAACCCGTGGGATTTTCATTGGCAGCCATTTCAAAACTTTGTCTGAGGCCCGATGGCTGCGTTGCAGGTTTCCTCCAAATGCTCACAACCTGCCGGGTATGCTCCGCTTTTTCGTCAATCTGCGCCTTGCCCTCAAACCGGATCCAGGGTTTTGAAACAGCTTCTAGTGTC